>JADMIO011434943.1_pt1 | contig 79737 bp, 72 predicted proteins | sample 8958161 | NCBI WGS metagenome assembly JADMIO01 (sample SAMN16585339, study PRJNA669376) | soil metagenome | isolation source: Crop rotation soil | place: USA: Cullars Rotation, Alabama | collected 2011 | reverse complement strand
GCCGCGACTTCAAGTCACGTGAATTCCAAGCTTCGGATCCCACTGTGCTGGAAAGTGGCCCTTGCTGGCTTCCAGCGCGTGGTAGATGACGCGCATGCCATCCCAGCCGCCCACGGCCATGAAGTTGGGCCGCAAGCCCTTGTTGGCGGCCTTGAAGGCTTCAACAAACTTCTGGTTCGTGGCGCCTTTGTGTGCGGCCGAATAGTGGAAGGCGGTGACGGCGCCCAGGGCCGAATCGCCCATCTCGGGCAACTGATCGTCATCGGTCACGCTGCCGTCGCCAATGATCTTGATGCCGGCCTTGTCCAGGCCACGCTCGGCAAACTGCTTCAGCAAAATGGCGCCGGCACCCGAGGGTACGAAGGCAAACAAGGCCTGTGGCGAAGCATCTCTCGCGCGTTGCAGAAAGGGCGCGAAATCGGGGTTGCGCAGCGGCACGCGCAGGCTCTCCAGCACCTTGCCGCCGCCCTGCTCGAAGCGTTCCTTGAAAGCCTTCTCGCCATCCAGCCCCGGGCCATAGTCGCTGACCAGCGTCACCATGCTCTTGATGCCGTTCTTGCTGGCCCATTCGCCTATGGTGCCGGCCGTCTGCGCCAGGGTGACGCTGGTGCGCACGAAGTAGGGCGATGCCGCAACAATGGACGAGGTGGCTGCGGACATCACCACCGCCGGTGTCCTGGCCTGCGTGATCAATTGGCCCACCGCCAGGGCCAGCGGCGTGAGGCCAAAGCCGGCCAGCACGGTGACCTTCTCGTTGGCAATCAGTTCCTGGGCATGGCGTCGCGTGTTGTCGGCCACACCGGCATCGTCTCGCAGCAGCAGCTCGACCTTGCGGCCAGCCACCGTGCTGCCGTTCTGCGCCATGTACAGGCGCGCAGCGGCTTCCACCTGGCGGCCGGTGGAGGCGAAGGGGCCGCTCATCGGCAGGATCAGGCCGATCTTGATTGGCTCTTGCTGTGCCTGGGCCGGTGATGCCAGCGCGGTGGCCAGCATGGCGGCAGTGATGCTGCCCATCAGCCATCGGCGTCTGGTGGAATGATTCATGAGAGTCTCCTGTGGCTTGTTGCGGCCCGGGTCCCGGGCCTTGTTGTCATGCATCTCGATAAAGAACAAAGCAAGCGTCACGGCGCTGGATCAACCACTGGCCTTGCGCATCGCGCACCAGCTCGTCCTTGAACTCGCCCAGCAACTGCCGGCCTTGAGCCGGGCGGCCCTGGGGGGTTGGTTCATCGGTCCTGGAGCCTGTCCACAGCAACACCTGGCTGTGCACGCGGGCGTGGCTCGGCGATTCGATGTCGACCCGCATGTTGCTCAGCAGATGGCGGCTGATGCGTTCCGGCGAGCGCTGTGCGTAGGCGGCGCGAATGGCGTCGCGGCCGCTCAGCAACTCGGCGCCGGGGCGCAGCAGTTGTGCGTCTTCGCTGAACAGCTGCGAAAGCGCATCCGCGTCGTTGGCGTCGGCGCAGGCGGCTGCCCGCAACAGCAGGTCCTGGCAGGCATGCACGGCCAGCAGTCGTTCGATGGGGTCCATGGGCTTGTTGCGGCCGGGTGTCAAGCGCTTGTCGCAGCGCCTGTCAACAGGGTTCTTGTCTCAGTGCCTGCAGGATTCCAGCTTTCGCGATGTCCGGCCAATCACCATGGCTGGGAAAGCTATGCTTTTTGCTGATGACGAGGCACGTAGTACGCTCGCCGGCCTGCTTTCGTTTCGAGCCGCGATCACCACTTCGGCACCACGCAATCGCTGCTTGATCACCACCCCATCACCTCCCCATCACCTCCCCATCACCTCGCCACCACCATGCGCAGACTGCTTGCCGCCACCTTGTTCAGTGCCGCCTTGTCGGCAACCTCTTTCACGGCGGTTGCCAACCCGGCCCCAGGTCCTTATGACGAGAACGCCGATGCCCGGGCGGAGATTGCCGCAGCCGTCGCCGATGCCGGCAAGGCCAAGGTCCCGGTGCTGGTGGTGTTTGGCGCCAACTGGTGCGCAGACTGCAAGGTGCTGGACATGGCTTTCAAGCAAGGTGCCGCGGCACCGCTGATTGCCAAGAACTTCAAGGTGGTGAAGGTGAATGTCGGCCGCTTCGACCGCAATGTGGCGATTGCCGATTTGTATGGCGTGCCGCTGAAGACCGGCATTCCTGCAGTGGCCGTGCTGTCGCCCGAGGGCAAGCCTGTCTATGCAACCAAGGCGGGTGAGCTGGCCGATGCACGGAAGATGGACGACAAGGCGATCTACGATTTCTTTGCCAAGGTGTCGGGCGGCAAGCGCTGAGGACTGTCTTCAGCCGCCGTTGGCCGCCTCTTTCAGGCTATCCCCACCGATGGCGTCAGCGGCGCCCAGCGTGGCTCAAGCCCCCGCCAACGGTGCCAGGCTGACCGTGGGGTCACCCAGGATCACGGTGTGCTGCCGGTCCAGCGCCGTGACCTGGTAGTACAGCGCCAGGTCCAGGCTGTCGGCCACGCCTTTGTTGAAGCCGCGCAGCGCCTGGGCCCACAAGGCCAGCATCGCGCCGGCATCGTCGAACACCCGCTCCAGCGCCCAGGCGACCGGGCGGCCGCCGCCGGCGGCGTACAGGCCTTCGTACAAGGCCTGGCGCAGGCTGCTGGTCAGCGGCTGGCCGGTGCGCGGGTGGCGCAGGGTCCAGTCGAAGGTGGGCTCGACATGGCCGATGAAGGCACGCAGTGGTTTCTCTGCGCCTAGCAGGCGCTGCGGTAGCGGCGCGCAGCGTGCACCGCAGGCGGCGGCCACGCCGTTGAGCACCAGGGCCACATCCGAAGCGGCGTCGAAAAGGCCGGCGTAATCCGATTGGGTATCGCTGCCGGCGGCGCAGCAGGCCTGCGAATACCAGATCGCGCCATCCGGCGCCCATCGCTTGGCCAGTGCCTCGGCATCCAGCACCTGCCGCGCCTGGTCCACCGGCAGGCCGAGTTGCGCGGCGGTGAGGGCGGTATCGTTCAACGGGCCGGTCATGCCATGGCTGGTGCTCAGGACCAGCGCAGGGCGGTGCTCGGCCAGCGCATCGATCAGCTTGGACGCCGTGGCATCGGCACCGAAGAGGCCGATGCGGCGGGACAGATCGTTGTCCGGGTCGGCGGCAAATGCATCGAAGACCTTGCGCGAGATGGCCTGGTCCATCAGCCAGGTGATGTCCGGCTGGCCATGGTCCACGCTCCAGACCAGCGGGGCGCGCGGGTCACAGGCGGCGCCGGCCCAGTTGTTCAGCAACGCGCTGACGTAGTGGTCCAGCGCCTGGCCTTGCAGGTCGAGCCGGCCGACATAGTGGCCCAGGTTGGCGGCGTACTGGAAGGACCAGGGAATGGCCTCGGGCGAGGCCGCGATCAGCAGGTAGCGCGGCAGCTCGGCCAGGCCTGGCGTGGAGCCCACCATCGCCAGCTTGCGCAAGCCGCCGGCGGCGTCATAACGCAGGAGATGAGCGTTTCCCAATGCGGCGCTGTAACGCAGCACCGGCGAGCCCGGACGGGCGGCCAGCAGGCGCTGCAGCGGCTCAGCGGCATCGCCTGCCTGGCTGCGTTCTTTGCGCGATAGGGACGGGTTGTCCGGCAGCACCAGGCCCCAGCCGACATTCGGATGCTGCCAATTCCATGGGTCGGCTCCGGCCGGCGCCATCTTGACGTCACCAGGCCCCGTGCCTCCGCTTTGGCGGCCCAGTGCCCAGGCCGCCGCATGCTGGGTGGAGACGGTCGATCGCGGGCTGGCGCTGCCGGTCCAGGCATTCAGGGCCAGCGGGCTCTGCAGCTTGAAGACTTCATCCGCCACCATGGACTCCAGCCGGGTTCACACCCGCGGCATGGGCTGGGGCGGCAAGGGCTTCGGCAGGCTGGGCTGCAGCAGGCACGGCCGCGGGTGCCGCCTCCTGCGCTTCGGCGCCGACACGGCCCCAGCGGTCCGGCCGCATCGCCTCAGGCACGCGCGGGGCTTCGTCCAGCATCGCCAGCATGCGGTCGCGTGCTTCGTCGGGCGTGTTGGGCGGCAGGATGCGCAGCATGCCGGCAATCAGGTCGGCACGCTGGCGCAGCAAGGCCAGGCTGTCGGGGCTGGGCACCGGGCGGTAGACCTGGAAGGGTTGCTCCTGCAGGTAGAGCACCGGCAAGGTCCAGCGGGCGGCGCCTGCGGCTTCGGCCAGCTTGGCTTCACCGTTGCCCTCAGCCGGCGCTGCATCATTTCCTGCTTCAACCGGGGCAGCGGCCGCTGCAGCTTCAGCCGCTGCAGCCGCCAGCATGTCGCGCAGCGCACGCCGCGGCCGGCTCATCACCTGCGACAGGTCAACCGTCACCGGCGCTGCGCCGGGCGCCATCTTCAACGCGGCTTCCAGCGCGCGGAACAGCTCGGGATACAGCGCGGCGCAGAAGCGATTGGCCTCGCCCACGGCCACCGGCTCCAGCATGCCGATGGCGGCGGCCAGTCCGCCTTGCGAGACCATGCGGTAGGCCATTGAATCCAGTTGCTCGCTGGCGCGCGCGCCTTCGCAGCAGTTCAGCACCACCAGCCAGGCATTGGCCAGATCGGGGTGGTTCACCAGGGTATCGACGGGGATGTTGACGCTGCCGTTGGCCGCACCCGTGGCATGTTCGATGGCCGTGGCCAATTCGAGATAGGCCGCGCCCATCTGTGCCTTGCCATGGCAGAAGAAGTGCAGCAGATGCGGCTGCGTGTCGTGGATCTCGTCCTGCAACTCGGCATCGTCCGCCGGCATGCCCACGACCTGCAAGCCACCATGCAGACCCGCTGCGATTTCGTCCCTGGCCTGCTGCAGCAAGGCCGGCTGGCCGATGCAGATGCGGGCTTGTATAGGCAAGCCACGGGCCACGGCGCGGTCGATGGCCGAGGTCAGTGCTGCCCATTCCAGCGTGGCATCGAGCTTGGCGCCGGACAGGAAGGCCAGCAGGCGCAGCGGTGCATCGAAGGGACGCACACCCGCCTCGCGCGAGCTGGTTTCTTCGGCGATGCGGCCGATGTGGCAGCGGCCTTCCAGTGCAACAAAGCGGCCTTGCTGGTCGCGCAGCGATTCCCAGCGGATCTGCTGGCCGGCCGGTGCCTCGATGCCGAAGCACAAGGTGTAGGACTGGGCCGGCCCGGCGGCGAAGATTTCCTTCAGCACCTGGCTGATGGCCGGATGCTGCTGCAGCCCTTGCACCAGCTTGTCGCCGTACTGGTTCAGGCCGGTGGCGCTGTCCACGGCCGGCAGGTTGTCGGCCCCATAGCCCAGTGGCAGCGGCAGGCGCGCATCGGCCAGCTGCGGGCCGGCCTTGTCCAGCCAGGCCACGAGCTGGCCGTCGCGGTCGCTGATGGTGACGATGGTGCGTTGCATCCGTATCACCTCAGGGTTTATCGGGCTCGCGCGTGGACTGCGCGACCGAGGCGATGATGTCCTGCAGGCTTTGCAGGGTGCGCTCGGCCTCGGCCGCCAGTGCACCGCTGCCGGGCGTTGACGTGGGCAGCACGCGGCTGCTGCGTTCCAGGTCCAGGTTCACCTGCTCCACATAACGCTGTGCGGCCGAGACCCAGCTCGGCGCTTCGTTGCCCTCGACTTCTGCGACGGGCGCCGGATGGGACGGCTCGCCCGCGCTGTCGCTCACTTTGGGAATTACCGATGGCGAACTCAACGTGCGATAGCTCACCGCCCCGGTGGCGAACAGCCGGGCATTGGAATCCAGCACTGACGACAGGCCACGTCGCCCGGCCTGCCGCGGCGCATGGCCTTGCACGATGGCCGGCTGGCAATAGGCGAACCAGTGCTGCTGCGGTGGCACCGGTTCGGGCTCGGGCGCATACAGGAAGGCGTAGAGCGCCTGCAGATCGTCGAGCTTGCTGCTCCATTGCTGGCCTGGCTGCATCGCGTGGTACAGCAGCGGGCCAGGCCGGCTTTGCGCCAGGGTGTCGGCCAGCAGCCTCAGGCCGCCATCGGAGTAATTGGCCGGCGGGCTGCTGAACACGGTGCTCCATGCGCCCGTCTGGGTCAGGAAGCTCGCGAGTTCGTTGACGCCGACATAGCGCGCATCGCGCCGGTCGCGGTTGCTCAGGGGCGACTCGGCGAGTGCCAGCGCCGGGCGATCATCGGCCAGGTAGCCATGCACGACAAAGTGCACGGCATCCAGGCTGCGGCCGCGCATCGAATCGCGCATCCACAGCAGCCAGGGGTTGCGCAGGCCGGTGGGGTCGCTGGCCTGGTTCGGCGGCTGGCCGAGCGGCTGGCGGGTGTCGCGTGCCAGCGTGCCGTGGCGGCGCGCGGTCTCGGGGTCGTGCACAGCCACCCGTGGCTCGTTGGCAAAGCGCTGGCGCAGCGCATCGAAATGCATCTGGTCGGCGAACAGATGGAGGGTGGTGCGCGGCCGCCGCGAGCCCGCCAGCACGGCCTGCGCGATATTGCCCAGCAGCAGCGGCGGGTCCAGCTGCGGCTCGGACACCGGCTCGCTGCAGCACAGCGCCACGTCGAGCACCTCGCGGTTCTCGCGCGGCGACTCCAGAAAGTCGGGCAGACGCAGCAGCGGCCGGCCCAATGACGGCACCAGCGCCGCTTCCCAATCCAGCGCGCCGAGAAAGCCATAGGGCTTCACCAGGTGCAGCCACAGCGGCAGGCCGGGCGGCATCTGGTCTTGCGTGACGTCGGTCAGCTCGGCGACGAAGCTTTGCGCCAGCCGCGGGCTGGGCCGCCAGCGCGGCATCAGGCGGGTCGGCATTTCCAGCTCGCTGGCGGACAACCACCAGTCACGCCGCACGCTGGGTGTGCCGCCTTCGTAGAACACAAGCTCCAGCCGGGCCGCCAGCGTGCTGCCATGCGGGCGCAGCGACACTTTCAAGGTGACCAGCTCGAAGGTTGTGGCGATGTGGACGGCCATGTCGCGTAATTTGATTGCTAGAAACCCTGGCTCATGAACTCAGCGAAACACCAGGCGGTTCAGCGCCCAGGCGGCGGCGCTGGTGGTGATGTCGCCATGGCCGTGGATCACATCCTGCGAACCGTCGAAGCTGACGATGCCCGTGCCTGCCGGCGCCACCGGATAGGGCTTGCCGGCGATGGGCATCGGGTCGACCAGCAACTGCCCGGCGCGACGCGGGCCATAACCGCCCAGGGCTGCAAAGCGGCTGGGCGGCTTGCCGGCCGTGGTGTCTTCCGGACCGGCGGCGATGCCGATGTCCTGGTCGCCCAGATCGCTGTCGCGGCGCAGCGCCAGGTGGAAGGTGTCGTGCAGCGGCACGTCCTTGCGGCTGTAGGTGCTGTAGATCGGCGGTGTCACCCGATCGGGCTGCAGTGCGCTGCGGTAGCCGCCGGGCTTGGCGACTTCCGGCAGCACATCGGCAAACGACAGGTGCGAGATGGCGGGTTGCAACAGCAGCAGCGACGACAGGGGCCGCTGCAGTGGCGGCGGTGAACACACGGCCGAGAGCATCACCTTGCAGCCGTAGGAATGGCCGACTGCATGCACCCGGGGCTGCGTGGCGGCGCTGTGCTGCAACACATCGCGCAGCAAGGCCGCGATCCCATGGGCACCGACCACGCCGGCCCTGTCTTTCATCTGGTAGACCGAGAACAGGCGCAGGGCGTTGCGTGGATTGATCAGGTCCAGGAAGCCTGCGGCCTGGATGCCGGGCAATGCCCCGGTCGAAGCGCCTGCAGTGCCTGCATCGCCCGATGCGACTGTGTCGTCTTCCGGCGGCTCGCCCCAGTTGTCGATGTCGGTGCTGGCGGTCGGCCCGTTCTGACCTGCCGGCATGGCGGCCTGCATGGCCCGCAGCATGCCCAGCAGATCGTCGGCGCTGGTGCCGCGTGTGCCGGCCGCGCTTTCATCGTCGGTGATGCTGCCGAAGGCCGGTGCCAGCAGGCCGGCCAGTTCACGGGTTTGATCGGCGTTCAGCGAAGGCTGGGCCAGCAGCGCGTAGACCCGTTCCAGCGATGCCGCCTGGCCCGCCAGCACCAGGCGCTCGGCCAAGGCGTCCTTGATCAGGCCATCGGCATCGGACGTTATCGTTTCGGCCTGTTGGCCAGGCGCCGCACCAGCCGATGCAATGGCCGGCCCGCTGTCGAACGAGAACCAGATGCTGGGCCACAGCACGCCAACGAACATCGGCTTGAAGGGCCGCCCGGGCGGGAAGCTGGTATTGAGCACCTCGAAGTTGCGCAGGAACTTGCGGTACATCTCCACCGCATCGTCGAAGTCGTTGTTCCAGCCGTGCGAGAAGAACACGATGTCGGTGTGTGCAATGCCCGCCGGGTCGTCGTGCAGATGATCGAGCAGCGCCTGCCGCGTGGCCGGCGAGGTGCAGGCGCCATGCTTGTCGAAGCGCAGCAGCCAGGTCGGCATCTGCACGTTGTCCAGCGGAAAGGGACCTACCGGGTCTGCCATCGTTTACTCCCCAAAGGGCCGCGCGTGCTGAGTTGCAGCCCGGGTGGCCAGTGGGTCGAGCTTAGTTCATGGCCGGCGCCAGCGGCAATGCCAGTCAGTGCGCGGCCTTACGTCCGGCAGATGAACGGCTGCGGAATTCAGGTCTTTACGTCTTCATGGCTTCACGGTGAGCACCGTGCGCTCGTACACCGCCGAGTTCAAGTCCAGCTGGCCATTCGGCACCGTGTCGAATCCGAAATAGAAGCTGTGTGTGCCGGCGGGCAGCGTGTCTATTTCCGGCAGTCCGAAATAAGGCAGTTCGAACAAGGCGCCGGTGTAGCTGGGCACCACGCCGTCCATCCAACTCATCGTGGCCAGGTCCAGGTGCAGGAAGCGGCCATCGGCCAGGCCCACCACCACGAACCAGTCGCCGTTCACGCCATTGAATGGGCCGGGCAGCATGCTGATCGATGGCTTGATCATCTCGCCGACTTGCGCCCGTGCGTTCTGCCGGAAACCATTGATGCGCATGGCCGGCGCAATGGCCGCGCGCTGGCTTTCGGTGATCTGAACCCGGAACGAGATCGGCACGCCGAACAGCTCGCCCTTGTTGCCCACGCTGATGGTGCCGCTGTACACGCCATTGGCATAGGTGCCGGCAAATCGTGTCGTCACATTCGAGAAGCCGGCCACCGAGGCCGTGCTGGCCAGCTCGAAGCTGCCATTGCTCACCGTGCCTTTCAGCGGCAGCCAGGCCACGTTCAGGTTGGTGGCGTTGGACAGCGTCACCTCGCCGCCCTTCACCGCCAGGTTCACCGAGGCAGGGGGCGAGGCCACGCAGCAGAGGTGGCCGCGCGGGTCGATGGTCTCGGTGACCTTCTCGGTGAGCGGCGGCGGCACGTACTTCTCGCAGATCACCAGCGCGGCCTTGCGCTTGTTGCCGCCGCTCAGGCTGTACACGCCATTGGCATCGGGTCCATCGACGTTGGATTGTTCGAAGCCCGCAGGGCCCGAGCCTTCCTCGTCGTTCCTCTGGTTGCGATCAGAAGCCCAGCTGAGCGAGTTGCGGCCCAGGGTCTGGATGCCGCCCACCAGGTCGACTGCATGTGCGCCTGTGAAGGCCTTGCCTTCGTTGTCGACCCCTTCCCAGGTGTAGACCAGTTCGCAGTTCTGCTGTTCCTGCAGCGCCTTGTACAGCGTGTCGAGATTGATCGTGCTGCCCAGGCCGGTGGAGCTGGCGGTGACGCCGTCGATCGCCTCGGAGCTGACGTTCGCAGCACCTTCATTGCCATTCAGGCTGCCCATGTGGGTGACCTGCAATTGCGATTTCAGCTTGTTCTTCGCGATGTAATTGAGCTTGCCCTTCAGCCCGTCCTCGACGCCGTCGCCATTCAGGCGGTCGACCACCGTGCGATTCATCGCCTCGTCGAGCTGGCCCACCAGCGAGTTGTCGCCCGGCGAGACCGAGGGCCGCAGCCCCGGCTTGTTCTCATGCGGCACCGGCAGGCCGTAGCGGTTCTTCAGGAATTGCAGGCTGTTGGCCACCGAGGCCGGGAAGCACTGGTTCACCGCAGCCTCGACATTGGAGTGGTCGAACTGCACGATGATGTTGGTGGCCTGCGTGGTGCTGGTGTAGGGAAAGGCCGTGTGGTCGGGCGGCGGCGGTGGGCCGCCAACGGCCACCTTGTTGGCGCCGCCGATGCGTATGGCCATCGGCGACACCGTATGGCTGGCCATGCTGCCGCCGGTGAAGTTGGCGGTGGCGGTGGGCGAGTAGTCGACCACGGCGTTCAGCGCGGTCAATGCGGTGCCGCTGGCCACGCCCAGGTCGAAGTCTGCCGACAGACGGCTGTACGGATAGACCGACTCGGCCAGCACCGGCAGGTTGCGCACCACCCAGCCCTTGCTGGTCATCACATTGACGTAGCCCGCGGCCAGCCCGCTCTGCTTGCGCAGCCGCACCAGGTCGACCTGGAATATGCCGGTGGTGGTGCTGCGGAAGGTGCTTGTGGCGGCGACGAAATCCTGCTGGTAGATGCGTATGGCGGCGCCAGGAGCGACCGTGGCAGCCATGGCGCCGGGTGGGGCCAGCGCCAACAGCGACGTCAGCGACAGAGCAAGCGCCAGCGATATCGCACGACTCAATGCAGCGAACCCCGGGCGGCCAGCGGTATTTGCCATCGCGAACTCCTCGACGAGCAAGTGAATGGGTGTAGTGGATGGCCCCCGGGGTGTCAATCATCCGGATGAGGATGGACCGCCTCCGGGTTGGCACTGCAGGCAGCGTCGCGGGCTTCGGTGCCGACTGGTTCCAGACTGCAGCGCTAACATGCCGCGCCGACAACGACAGCGCGAGGAGCCTCTTGATGAAAAGTGGAGTTCAAGCCCCAACCGGCGCGTTCGTCGCCGCATCCTGGGTGGCCTTGCTGGCCGGAATGGTCACCTACCTGGCCGGCCTGTGGGACGCCAAGATGGCGCTCAACGAAAAGGGCTACTACTTCACCATCCTGATGTACGGCCTGTTCTCGGCCGTGTCGCTGCAGAAATCGGTGCGTGACCGGATGGAAGGCATCAGCGTCAGCGGCCTGTATTTCGGCCTGTGCTGGAGTTCGGTGGGCCTGGTACTGGTGCTGCTGGCTGTGGGGCTGTGGAATGCCGAGCTGACGACGCCTGAGAAAGGCTTCTACGCGATGGCCTTCGTGCTGAGCCTTTTCGCCGCGGTGACGATCCAGAAGAACGTGCGCGATGTGGCGGCGCTACGAGCATCGCAGGGCGGTGCAGGTGGGGAAATCGACGCCTGAGAGGCTGCGCTGCCATGACCTCCCGGGTCATGGGCTTACCCGCATCTGTCACCTAAGAGACTCCGCCCGGGCCGGGGGCGCGCCTAGCATGGTTTGATAACAAGCCATTGCACAGGAGACCGGCATGAACCTCCATCGCCTTGCGGCCAGCCTCGGCCTGGTCGCGAGCCTGGCCATCACAGGCCTTGGCCTCGGCGCCTGCAGCAGCGTGGCCACGCGTCCGGCCAGCTGGGCCGCGCCGGAAATGCTGGTGCAGCCCTCGTCCTTCCACGGTGTGCATGGCCTGGCGGTCGACGCCAGGGGCCGGTTGCTGGCCGGCACCGTGGTCGGCAACAACATGTGGGAGGTCGACCGCAAGACCGGCGCGGCCAAGGTCTTCATCCCTTCGCCCGAAGGCCAGGCCGATGACATTGCCGTCGGCCCCAAGGGCGAGCTGGCCTGGACCTCCTACCTGCAGGGCGTGCTGCGCGTGCGCGACAGCGACAGCGGCCCGATCCGCATCGTGGCCAAGGACCTGCCGGGCATCAACTCGCTGGCCTTCGACATGAAGAACGGCAAGCTCTACGGCAGCCAGGTCTTCCTGGGCGATGCGCTGTGGGAGATGGACCCCGCCGGCACCAGGCCGCCGCGCCTGATCGCCAAGGACCTGGGCGGCTTCAACGGCTTCGAAGTGGGACCTGACGGCCAGCTCTATGGCCCGCTGTGGTTCAAGGGCCAGGTGGTGCGCATCAACCCGGCCGATGGCAAGGTCACGGTGATCAACAACGAGTTCAAGATTCCCGCCGCGGCCAACCTGGACGGCAAGGGCAATCTCTGGGCCATCGACACCAACACCGGCGATCTGGCGAAGGTGGACCTGGCCAGCGGCAAACGCAGCATCGTGACCCAGCTCGCCACCGCCATCGACAACCTGGCGATAGCGCCCGAGGGCACGATCTATGTCTCCAACATGGCCGACAACGCCATCACCGAGGTCGACCCCGCCACGGGCCGCAGCCGCACGCTCACCAGCGGCAAGCTGGCTGTGCCCGGCGGCATGAAGCTGGGCGGTGGCGCCTTGTGGATGGCCGACACCTTCGCCTTCCGCCGCATCGACATCAAGACCGGTGACGTGACCGACATCGCGCGCATGCAGGCCTCCGACCTGGAGTACCCGTCCAGCGTCGGTATCGGCAGCAAGCTGCTGACGCTGGTGTCCTGGTTCACCGGCACGGTGCAACTGGTTGACCGCACGACATTGAAGACCGTGACCATGCTGCATGGCTTCAAGGCGCCGTATGACGCGATACCGATGGACGACGGCAGCCTGCTGGTGGCCGAGATTGCCACCGGCAGCCTGCTGCGCGTGACCGGCGCCGACTACAAGGGCCGGCAGGTGGTGGCCTCGGGCCTGGCCGGCCCGGTGCAGATGGTGCTGGCCAAGGATGGCTCGGTGGTGATGACCGAGGCTGCCGGCAACCTGGTGCGCATCGACCTGGCCAACGGCGCCAAGACCGTGCTGGCCAGCGGGCTGGCGATGCCCGAAGGCCTGTCGCAAACGCCCTGGGGCAGCTTTGTCGTGGCCGAGACGGCCGCCCGCCGCCTGACCGAGATCGATGCCAGCGGCGGCGGCAAGCGCACGATTGCCGAGAACCTGCCGATCGGCCTGGAAGGCGGGCCTGGCATGCCGCCGCCCTACATGGTGACCGGCGTGGCGGTGGGCGATGACGGCACCGTGTACCTGGGCGCCGACCGCATCAATGCGTTGTTGAAGATCCGGCCGGTGCGCTAAGTACGAGCCAAGGCCGCGTCATTCGAAGGCTAGACAGCGCGACTGCAATTCAGTGTCCGGTCAGGGCCTGCTGCAATTCCGCTGGCGGCGCGCTTTCAGGCCAGGTGGCCACCCCATCGGGCAATGCCAGCCAGGGCTGTTTCCGCTTGACCCAAATGTGGGCGACGATATTCAGCTCGTCGCTTCGATCCAGCGTACCGGCGCGCACCACCACGACGCCGGCCCGCGCGCTGTTCGAGTTGTAGATGCGCGTGTGGCACACGCCGCACATGCGCTGGGTGGAGATCCTGCCGCTGGGGGTTGTCAATTCATACAGGACCACCGGCCCGGTGACGCTCAATGCCGCCTCGGGCGCAAAGGTCTGCTGGCTGAACGCGCTGCCGCTCCAGGTCTGGCAATCGCGGCAGTGGCAGGCATAGGTTGATGGCAGGGCCTTGAGCGCCAGCGTGTAGCGCACCGCGCCGCAGCGGCACCCTCCGTAGATCTCCGACATGCTGCCTCCTGCTTTGAGCATCACGCCACGCGGGCGCTGTGCGGACATTGTTCCACTGCCTTGGCGGCACAGGCTGGGCTGAAGCCCAGCGCTCACATTGTGGAATGAGTTTCCAAATTGGAACGCGGCCTTGCCGCGGCTTCGATCATGGTGGTCTGCGCGTCCGCCCGTCCGGCGGCGCAGCCATATCACCCGGTCTTTGGAGATTCCTCATGACAACATCATCGAGGGGAACCAGCTTCATTCCCCAACACTTGAAAGGCGCGGCCAGGCGGGTCATGCTGCTGGCGGCCGCGCTGGTCACAGCCACCGTGATCGGCTGCGGCACATCATCGGCCGACCCCGATCCCCGCCAGGCCCAGCCTGCAGAAGGCGAGCTGTCGCGCGCCCAGTTCGTGGCCCGGGTCTCCGACTACTTCGGCTGGTATCACGCCTCTGGCTACAACGACTACTGGAAGGTGCCGCTGCGCACGTTCAGCGATGTGAAGGCGAGCGACCAGTACGGCAAGCAGATCGAGAACGCCTACGAAGAAGACATCATCGCGCCGGATGCGGGCGGACGGTTCAATCCGCAGACCATCATGACGCGCGAGGATGCGGCGGTCATCCTGGCCAAGGCCTTCTTTGTTGCGCTGCCGGCGGACACCGCTGCACTGAATGGCTTCAGCGATGCCGGCAGCATCTCGGCCGCGGCCAAATCCAGCGTCGCCGCGCTGGTGGCCGCGGGCTACCTGCCCGGCCGCAGCGGCACCAGCTTCGCGCCTGCGTCGGCCATCACGGCCAGCGAGGCCCAGGCCGCGATCCAGGCCATGGGCGCACGCTCGGCCGTGGTGGTGCAGGCCATGCCCAAGCAGGCCGCGTCCTACCTCACGGTGCTGCCCGATGGCGCCGGCTCTGCCGGTGCCGGCGGCGTGGTGGCCGATGCCACGGTGCAAAAGCTGATCGCCGACCGCAACTACGCGCCGCGCCGCTTCATCCACCTGAGTACGCCGACGCCCGGTGCCACGATCTACTACACCACCGATGGCAGCAACCCGGCCACATCGGCCACGCGTCAGCCCTATGACGTCAATGCCACCGGCCATATCCAGGAACTGGTGGGCGAACGTTCCGGCGCCAAAGGTCCGCAACCCTATCGGCTGGTGACCTGGAAGACTGTTGCGGTGAAGGATGGCCTGGCCGTGAGCCCGGTGCGCACCTTCAGGTGGAACCTGGTGCGGCCCTGGCAATCGCAGTACGGCGCCGATGTGGTCGAGGCCGGCAACTTCGATCCGGCCAAGGGCCCGATAGCGCCCAAGGTCACCCGCATGTACAGCGACTACGAGTCGGTGCGCGCGATGAGCTGGCTGATCGAAGGCCCGCAATCGGCCATCGTCTTCGATGCGCTGCAGACGCCCTGGAACAGCAGCGACCAGACCGGTGGCACGCTGTACGACAAGGTGAGGACGCTTACTTCAAAGCCTATCAAGGTGGTGATCGGCCATGCGCATACCGACCACTTTGCCCAGGCGCAGAACTTCCTCGCCGCCGGCGTGCCGGTGTATGCCAACCAGCGCAGCTGGAACGCGCTGGCCGGTGTTCTCGCCAGCAAGGACAACATCAAGCAGGTGAACAACGTCGACGAAGGCGACCAGTTCGAGCTGGGCAGCGCAGCGGTGCCGCTGAAGCTCGACGTCTATGCGCCGCCCGGCCATGAGAACTCGCTGGTGATGCTGCACCACAAGGAGAGCGGCTATCTGTTCTCCACGGATTTCTACGGCTGCACGCGCATGGGCACCGCCGACAACGTCAACATCTCCGGTGCGCGGGAAGACCTGCTGCTGTCGCTGCTGATGCAGGCCCATTCCAGCTACAAGCGCAATGGCGGCAAGCTCACCAAGCTGTTCACCGGCCACGATGAATCGGCACTGCCCGGCGCGCATGTGGCGATGTTCCAGCAACTGCTGCAGAACATCGTCGATGCGCAAGAGGCCGCCAACAGCCCGACCCTGCGCAGCAGCGATGCGCCGCGTGCCCGCACATCGATCATCGGCAACATGTTCACCGATCTGTACGACTGGGCGGCCATCAACATCGGTGGCACCTTCGGCACCACGCCCTATACCTACTTGAGCGCGCCCAATGCGGTGACCAGCGCCCACCCGAGCATCGACTTCACCCAGCCCAATGCGCACCTGAAGTACGCCGTGCTGGGCAATATCGAACTCACGGGCGCCACGCTGGTGGGCACCACCGTCACCTGGGCCGCCCCGAACACCCAGGTCACCTTGTCCGATGGTTCACTGTGGCCGGCCAGTGGCCCGGTGGCCAACAGCCTGCGCAACAAGTTCAATCCCTTTGTCTTCAACTACACGATCAACGTGCCCACCGGCACCGCCAGCATCGGGCTTGCGCCGATCCCGCTGGCGAGCAAGGTGAAGAAGATCACCGTCAATGGCAATACCATCCTGCCCGGCACTGCCGTGCAGGTGCCTGTGGCCAATGGCTCGACCATCACCATCGTCGTCACCGCGCCGGACGGCACGACGACCGAGACCTATACGCTGACGGTGGCCAACGTGTAGCACCCGGGGCGCGGCAGGGCAGGGGGCGCAGCATGGGCCGGGTGCGAGTACAGCGCTCGCTCACTTCAGGTGCTAGTGGATGCGCAGGTCGAAACAGGGTATTCGGTCGTCTGCTACAACCGGGTCAACTCCACCGTTTGCGACAGACCATGAAGCCCGTCCTGCTGTTGTTGATCCACATGGCCGACGATGCACTCGCACGACTGGCCTCGGCCTACGAAGTGCACTACGCGCCGACCGAAGCGCTGCGCGCGGAAGCCATGCCGGCGCTGGGCGCCAAGGTCCAGGCAGTGCTCACCAACGGCACCACGGGCCTGCGTGCCGACGAGATCGATGCCATGCCGCAGCTGCAGCTGGTCAGCTGCCTGGGCGTGGGCTATGAGACCGTGGCCGTGGCCCATGCGCGGGCACGCGGCATCGTGCTGTCCAACGGCGCCGGTACCAATGACGATTGCGTGGCCGACCATGCGCTGGCGCTGCTGCTGGCCACCGTGCGCGCGGTGCCGCAATTCGACCAAGCCTGCCGCGATGGGGTATGGCGCGATGCCTTGCCGATGCGCCCGCAGCTGGCCGGCAAGCGCATGGGGCTGCTGGGCCTGGGCAGCATAGGTCGCAAGATCGCGCGGCGTGCGGCCGGCTTCGACATGGCCGTGGGCTACCACACCCGCACGGCCCGCAGCGATGCGACGCCGACCTACTTCGGCAGCCTGCTGGCGCTGGCCGAATGGAGCGATGTGCTGGTGGTGGCCATACCCGGCGGGCCGGAGACTCGGCATCTGGTCAATGCCGCTGTGCTGAAGGCGCTGGGGCCGCAGGGCTTCCTGGTGAACATCGCGCGCGGCAGCATTGTCGATACCGAGGCCCTGGCCCGCGCGTTGCGTGCCGGCGAGCTGGCCGGCGCAGGGCTGGATGTGTACGAGAGCGAACCACAGCCACCGGCCGTGCTGATGGATCTGCCGAATGTGGTGCTAACGCCTCATGTGGCTGGAACCTCGCCGGAGGCCAAGGAAGCCACCCTGCGCTGCTTCATCGAGAACGCGGGGCTGCATTTCAGCGGGCAGCCGGTGCGAAATCCGATCTGAGGTTTTTCGGAGCTGCCGCGCAATTTGAAGGCGCTCAGCGCCGTCGCGCTGGCGGGGGGGCAGTCAGCGCTGCCGCGCCGGGGCCACCGCGGCGCCTTCGATGCCATGCCGTTGCAAGGCCTTGGCGACGAAGTCCGAAGCCTTCAGCTCTTCTATGAAGCTGCTCAGCCAGGCCTGTGCCGCCAGACGCCCCTTGGGTACGCCAATGGCCTGCTCGATGGTCATGAAGCGGCCGGGCAGCAGGCGCACGCCACCCACCCGCCTGGCATCCGCCTCCAGCTGCTGCTTGACGCCGGCGGCCACTTCCAGGTTCTGCGCCAGGAACACATCGGTGACCGCGGGCGAGGTCGGGGCATGCACCAGCGTGGCGGCCTTGAGCTCGCGCGTGAGGAACAGGTCGTAGGCGCTGCCGCGACCCACGGCCACGCGAGTGCCGGCGCGGTCCACCTCTTCATTGCGCTGAAGCGGCGAGTTGTTTCGTACCAGGTAGGCGCCTTCGATGATCACGTAGGGCGCGGTGTAGTCCATGTCGGCCGCACGCACCGGGTCGATGGCGACGAAGGCCATGTCCACGCTGCGGGCCTTCACGGCCTCGACCACGTTGCCGGCGGAGTTGAACAGCACCAGTTCCACAGGCAAGCCCAGGCGTTGCGCTGCTTCCCGGGCAATGTCCACAGAGACGCCACGTGCCTGGCCGTTTGCATCGCGATTGGCGAGGATGGGGTTGCCGAAGTTGATGGCTGCGCGCAGCTTGCCCGTACTGCCGAGTTCAGCGGCTGCTGCCCGTGGGTCGGCGGTCGGTGTCGCACAGCCGGCCAGGCACAGCGCACTGGCGGCGCAGAACAATCGGCGAGAGGGCGAGTGCATCAGCAATCCTTTGGTTACGCTGGACTCCGTGGGTGGTCCATGCGCATTCGCTGCGCCTTGAACACGGGTTCAATGCGACCGCAATGGGCCGCAAGACACCATCGGCGCGTCATCAATCCGGCTTCACGCCGGCGTCCTTCACCAGCTTGGCCCAGAAGCGGTTGTCTTCTTCGAGAAAAGCCGAGAAGTCTTCCGGCGATTTCGACATCGCCACCTCGGTGCCTTCGCGGGCCAGCGCAGCCTTCACCTCAGGGCGCTGCATCACCTGCTGCGCGGCATCGAAGAGCTTCTTCATCACTTCGGCCGGTGTGCCCACCGGCACGAAAAAGCCGTACCAGAAGGACATGCTGTAGTTCGGCAATCCCGCTTCGCTGGTGCCCGGCACATCGGGTACCAGTGAAGAGCGCTGCGCGCTGGTGACGGCCAGCGCCTTCAGCCGACCGGCCTGCACCATCGGCAGCACCGAGGGCGGGGTGCCGAAGGTGAGCTGCGCATCGCCGGCCACCACTGCCTGGATGGCCGGCGCGCCGCCCTTGTAGGGGATGTGCACCATCTCCACCCCCGCCACCTTGCTGAAATGCGCGGCTCCCAGGTGCGGCGCCGAGCCGATGCCGGAGGTGGTGTAGTTCAATTGGCCGGGCTTCGCCTTGGCGGTGCTGATCAGCTCTTGCAGGCTGTTGATGCCGGCACCGGGATTCACGGCCACGACCAGTGGCGAGGAGGTCACACGCGTGACCGGAACCAGGTCTTTTGCGGTATAGCCCAGCCTGGCATTCAGCGCCGGGTTCACCGAGATGCTGCTGGGGCTGGCAATCAGCAAGGTGTAGCCGTCGGGTGCGGCCTTGGCGACAAAGTCCGCCGCCAGGCTGCTGCCGGCGCCAGCGCGGTTGTCGACCGTCACACTCTGGCCCAGCACCCGGCCGAGCGGATCGGCGATTGTGCGGGCCACATAGTCGGCGGCGCCGCCGGGCGCAAAGCCGATCACCAGACGTATCGGCTTGGCGGGCCAGGGCTGGGCCCGTGCGCTTTGGCAGGCGAGGACGAGCGGTATGAATGCTAGGAAGGCCAGCAGTGCACGCCTTGTCTGGCTGGGCTGCGTGGCGTCGTCGGAACGGTGCATGTCTGTCTCCATGACGGCCGCGGGGATGGGCGGGCTCTCTGAATGGGCTGGCTTTGATTCACTGGCGATGCTCAGTCGCTGATCTTCAGCACGATCTTGCCCAGGTGCTGGTTGGCCTGCATATGGGCTTGAGCGGCTGGCAAGTCATCGAACGCGAAGACACGGTCGATGAGCGGGCGGATGCGGCCATCGGCAATGGCTGGCAGCAGTTCTGCGACGAAGGCCGGCACGCCGGCGGCACGCTGGTCCGCATTGCGCATCTTGTTCGACACGCCGAAGAGCGTGAGCCGCTTGACATGCAGCGCCTGGATGTCGATCTCGGCCTTCAGCGTGTTGTCGACGTAGCCGACGGTGGCGAGTCGCCCTTCGAAGCCCAGTGAACGAACGCACTCGGCGAACACCGTGCCGCCAACCGTGTTGACCACCAGGTCGACGCCGCGGCCGCCGGTGGCTTCTATGGCGGCAGCGGCAAAGTCGGGCGCTCGGGTGTTGATGCCCAGATCCAGCCCCAGATCCTTCAGCCGCGCCAGCTTGTCCGGCGAGCCCGAGGTACCGATGACTTTCGCGCCCAGCGCCTTGGCGGCCTGCAGTGCGGCCACGCCCACGCCGGAGGAGACGCCGGTGATCAGCAGCCATTCATCGGCCTTCAGCCGGCCCTGCAGCACCAGCATGTCGTGCACCACCAGAAAGGTCAAAGGCGTGGCCGCAGCCGCTTCCATGCTCAGGGCTTCGGGCACGGGCAAGGCTTCGCGCACATCCATCAGCGCGTATTCGGCGAAGGCGCCGGTGCAGCGGCCCATCACGCGCATGCCCAGGTGCACGCCGCCCACGCCACCCATGCCGTCTGTCACGCCAGCGCCCAGCGCGACGACTTCGCCCGCGCCTTCAATGCCGGCGGGCTTGGACGCGCCGCCCTTGATCAGGCCGCCGGGAATGAACTCGCCGCGATTGAGGCCGGCGGCATGCATCTTCAGCAGCAGCTGGCCGGGGCCGGGTTCGGGGCGGGGCACATCGGCCCGCTGCAGCACGGCCTGGCCATCTTGAACACTCAGGACATAGGATTTCATCAGCATCTCTTGTATTCAAAGTAAGCGGCCATGTTTTTAGCGGCCCCGGAACTGCGGCTTGCGCTTTTCCATGAATGCGCGCCGGCCTTCCGCATAGTCTTCGCTCTCGAAGCAGCCCAGAATCAATTCGCGGCAGCGCTCGGCATCGAGTTCCGGCGAGGGTTTCAGGATCTCGCCGACGATCTGCTTGGCCGCGGCAATCGTCAGCGGTGCGTTGTCGCCAATGCTGTTGCTGTATTCGGCCAACAGCGCCGGTAATTCATCAGCCGTGCAGGTGCGCGACACCAGGCCCAGCCGCAAGGCCTCGGCGGCATCGATGCGGCGGGCGGTGAAGAACAGGTCTTTTGCGGCGCCCACGCCAATCAGGTCGACCAGGTTCTTCAATGCCGAATAGCGGTAGCCCAGCCCCAATCGAGCGGCGGGAATGCCGAATACCGCATCGCTGGCCGCAATGCGGATATCGCAGCTGATGGCCACGTTCACGCCACCGCCTATGCACCAGCCGCGTATGCAGGCGAGCGTTGGTTTGGCCGAGTTGTAGATGGCCATCAACGCATCCTCGGCCAAGGCCTCGTATTGCTTGACGGCTTCTTTCGCGGCACGCTGATCCTCGAATTGCGAGATGTCCGCGCCCGAGACAAAGGCCTTCTCGCCGGCGCCTGAAAACACCACCAGCCGGACGCGTTCATCTTCCGTGGCCTGTTTCAACAGCGCAGGCACGGCGCCCCACATGTCGACGCTGAGCGCGTTGTGCCGAGCCGGGTTGTTGAAGACGATGTGCAGCGTGCTGGTTTCCAGCCGCACCTGCACTCTGTCGGTCGGCGAGACGTAGTCGCGGGCCTCGCTCATCAAAACACCCCCCGCTCTTTCAGCTGCGCAATCTGCGCGGTGGCCATGCCCAATTCACCCAGCACTTCCTCGGTGTGCTCGCCGCGCCGTGGTGCCGCGCGCACCAGGGTGCTGGGCGTGCGCTGCAGGGTCATCGGTTGGCCCACATGGTGCTGCAGGCCCAGCCTGTCGGATGTCACCGCCTGCACCATGCCCAGATGCTGGACCTGCGGTTCATCGAAGACCTGCTGCATGTCGTTGATCTGTCCGCAGGCCACGCCGTCCGCATTGAATCGCTCTATCCAATGGGCGCGGTCCTGCAAGGCCAAGCGCTCGTTGATCGCTGCATTCAATGCATCGCGATTGACGCTGCGGCTGGCCTTGTCGTGAAAGCGCGTATCGCCTATCCATTCCGGCGCGCCCAGCGTCGTGCAGAAGCGTTCCCAGATCTTGCTGCCGAAGACGGCGATGTTCATGTAGCCGTCGCGCGCCTTGTACACGCCGGTGGGAATGCTGGTGGGGTGGAAGTTGCCCGCCTGCGTGGCGACCTCGCCATCGACCAGCCAGCGTGCGGTCTGGAAATCCATCATGTAGACCATGGATTCCAGCAGCGAGGTGTGCAGCCACTGGCCCTTGCCCGAGACCTCGCGCTCCAGCAGCGCCACCAGGATGCCTTGCGCCGCGAAGATGCCGGCGCACAGGTCGGCAATCGGAATGCCGACCCGCACGGGGCCCTGGCCAGGCAAGCCGGTGACCGACATCAGCCCGCCCATGCCCTGCGCAATCTGGTCGAAGCCGGGGCGCTGGGCCAAAGGGCCGCTCTGCCCAAAGCCCGAGATGCTGGCGTAGACCAGGCGCGGGTGCTCGCGCGCCAGGGTCTCATGGTCAATGCCCAGGCGGAACTTCACATCAGGCCTGAAGTTCTCCACCACCACGTCGGCCGTGGCGATCAAGGACTTCAGCGCGGCGATGCCTTCGGGCTCCTTCAGGTTCAAGGTCACGCTGCGCTTGTTGCGGTGCGTGTACTGGTAGTCGCTGCCGTCCTGGCCGCCCAGGGTGTCGTCACCGCGCATGTGCTCGGGCATCTGAACCTGGATCACATCGGCGCCCCAATCCGCCAGTTGCCTGCAGGCGGTAGGCCCGGCCCGCACCTGTGTCAGGTCGATGACGCGAAAGCGCGCCAGGGCGCTGGAGGCGGGGACATGCGGCATGGCGGGTGTGGGTAGGAAGGGGGCGACCGGCCCGCGGAGCGGTGCGGCTGGACATCGAGCCAGGTCTGTGGAGCGTTCATCAAAGTGTTGGCGTGTGAACCAAAAGTGTCAACACTTTGATCGATATCGAAAACACTTAGCAGCCTGCTTGACCGATGCTGCGCTAGCATCCGGCCCATGCCGACACGCCTTGATCCGATGCGCAGCCCCGAGAAGATGAGTGCCGCGAAGAAGGTGGGCGCGAAGCCTGTTGCGCCGCCAGGGCGTGCGACAGCGAGGGCCTCGACAAAGACCGCCGCGAAGACAAGCGTGGCAAAGAACAGCGCCGCAAAGAACAGCGCCGCAAAGAAGGGCGCCGCAAGAGCCACCGACGACAAGCCTGGTCGAGGCCTGGCCCACGGCATTTGCGAGCAGCTGCAGCAGCTGATCTACAGCGGCGAGATTGCACCCGGCGAGCGCCTGAACGAGGCGGCATTGGCGCAACGCATGGGCACCAGCCGCGGGCCGATACGCGAGGCCATTCGAACCCTCACCGGCATCGGCCTGGTGGTGGCAGTGCGCAACCGCGGCGTGTTCGTTCGCCAGATCTCGGTGCGCGAAATGCTGGAGATCTACGAGCTGCGTGCCATGTTGTTCGGCTTTGCCGCGCAGCAGGCGGCCGAGCATTTGAATGACGGCGACAAACAGCTCTTCGAGCAACTGCTGGCCGGCATGGACGCGGCCTGCGAGGCGAACGATGGGCAGCAGTACTACGTGCTGAACCTGCGCTTTCATGCGCTGGTGATGGCGCAGTGCCACAACCAGCGCGCGCAGCAGGCTTATGAAGACCATGCCAAGGAGCTGCACCTGTACCGCCGGCGTTATTTCAACGCGACGATCAACATGCGCCGCTCGAATGCCGAGCACCGGCGCATCTACGAGGCCATTGCCAGCGGCGCGGTCGACCGTGCCGGCAAGCTGGCCCAGGCCCATGTGCTTCAGGGCCGGCAGCGCCTGCTGTCGACCCTGGAAGTGCCGGCCACCGCGGCCGCCTTGCCAGCGGTACTTGAACGGAGACAAGCATGAAGCGACGCGCCTTGCTGCAGGCTGCACCTGCACTGCTGGGATTGCCGGTGTCGACGCAGACAGCTGCACAGACGCCGTTCCCATCCAAGCCCATCCGCTACATCGTGCCCGTGGCGCCCGGCGGCGGCAGCGATTTCGTCGGCCGCACCGTCACCGAACGCTGGGGCCAGCTGCTGGGCCAGACCATCGTCGTCGATAACCAGAGTGGGGGCGGCGGCACGATAGCCTGCCAGTCCACCGCGCGCGCGGCGCCCGATGGCTATACGCTGATGCAAGGCTATGTCGCGACGCATGGCACCAGCCCCGCCACGCGCAAGCTGCCGTATGACGCGGTCAAGGACTTCACGCCGGTGGGCATGATCGGCGGCACGCCGAATGTGCTGGTGGTGAATGCCGCATTGCCGGTGCAGACACTGAAGGACTTTGTCGCCTACCTGCGCGAGCACCCCGGCCGTGTCAGCTATGGCTCCGCCGGTCCGGGCTCACTGACGCATTTGACGATGGAGTTGTTCAAGCTGCAGATCAACTCCTTCATCGTGCACATTCCTTATCGCGGCGTGGCGCCGGCCTTCACCGATTTGATCGGCGGCCAGACCCAGGCGATGTTTCCAGGACTGGCCGCTGCGGTGCCGCATATCCGCTCCGGCCGCGTGCGGCCCTTGGCCGTGACCGGCCTGGCACGCCATCCGCAGTTCAAGGACATTCCGACACTCGATGAATCCGGCTTCAAAGGCTTCGATGCCCAGCAGTGGTACGGCGTGGTTGGACCGGCCGGCATGCCGACGGCTGTCGTGAAGCAGCTCAACGATGCGCTGGCCAGCGTGCTGACGGCACCTGATCTGCGCGAGAAGCTGTCGGTCGAGGCAGTGGAGCCGAACCCGATGAGCCCCGAGAAGTTCGGCGAATTCATTCGCGAGGACATTGCACGCTGGACCCAGCTCGCCAAAGCCCGCAACATCCAGCTGGACAGCTGACGCACCCCCGGAGCGCCTTCGCCGCTTCCTCTCAACGGGGCGCCACTGGCGGCCCGGCAGAGCCGGTCCCGCGGTGGCCACTGGGTTCCGATCGAATACGTGCACGCACATCCGCTTCGGCGCAGATGTCTAGACAAGCAATCTCAAGAAAGCAGCAAGCCATGGCCCGCAACACCCAGGTCGCCGCAGACCACAACGCCCCTCCGGTCACGCAGATGCTGGCCGAATTCGTCGTGAACCATCCCGGCCGGGGCTGGAGCGATGCGGTCGATCACGAGGCGCATCGCAGCTTCATGAACTGGCTGGGCTGCGCCGTTGGCGCGGCCCAGCATGCCACTGCGCAAGCGGCACTTTCAGCGGTGCAGGCGCTGCAGCCTGCCGCGCAGGCCGGCCTGCTGGGGCGGATCGAGCGGGTGGACATGGCCAGTGCGGCGCTGATCAATGGCATCAGCTCGCACACCTTCGATTTCGACGATACGCACCTGAAGACCATCATCCACCCGGCCGGCCCGGTCGCCAGCGCCGTGCTGGCGCTGGCCGAGCACACCGGCGCCAGCGGCCGTGCGCTGATCGATGCGCTGGTGATGGGCATCGATGTCAGCTGCCGCGTCGGCAATGCGATGTACCCGGACCATTACGACCGTGGCTGGCATATCACCGGCAGCACCGGCACGCTGGGTGCGGCGGCGGGCTGCGCGCGTTTGTTGAAGCTGGATGTGCAGAAGACGGTGATGGCCCTGGGCATCGCCGCCTCGCAGCCCGTGGGCATGCGCGAGCAGTTCGGCACCATGACCAAGCCGCTGCATCCCGGTGCCGCGGCCCGCGCCGGCCTGATGGCCGCGCTGATGGCGCAGCATGGCTACACCGCCAGCCCGCGGGCGCTGGAGGCGCCGCGCGGCATGATGCAGACGGTCTCCACCAAGAACGACTGGTCCGAGATCAGCAGCGACCTGGGCCGGCGCTTCGAGATCAGCTTCAACACCTACAAGCCTTTTGCCTGCGGCATCGTGATCCATCCCAGCATCGATGCCTGCGCGCAACTGCGGGCCCAGGGCGTGACGCCCGAGCAGGTGGAACGCATCGAGTTGCGTGTGCACTCGCTGGTGCTGGAACTGACCGGCAAGAAGGAGCCGGTGGATGGCTTGCAGGCCAAGTTCAGCGTGTACCACGGCTGCGCGGCGGGCCTGGTCTTCGGCCGCGCTTCAGAGGACGAATATCACGACGACATCGTCAATCGCCCCGACATGGTGGCGCTGCGCCGCAAGGTCATCGCCACGGTGGACGATGCGATCGACGAGGCCAGTGCGGATGTCACAGCAGTGCTGGCCGATGGCAGCCGCGTGCACGTGTTCGTCGAGCATGCCATCGGCTCTTTGGCGAACCCGATGACCGATGGCCAGCTGGCGACCAAGTTTCGCGGCATGGCCGAGCCGCTGCTGGGCAGCCAGCGCTGTGCGCAGCTGATGTCTGCCTGCTGGGGCCTGGGACAGGCGCCCGATGTGCGCGCGCTGATGCGGCTGACGGTGCCAGCTTAGCGGCCGATGATGGCCGCTTGACCTGGATGGCCATTCGACCAAACAGCTGCGGGACCAAAGCTGGTCGCTCACATTGAAAATTAGGACCGCTTGGCGCTTGCGGCCGGCTTTGCCTTCTCTGCCGGCAATCTCTGCAGTATCAGCTCGGCCATCGGCGAAGGCGTTCTGCCACGCAGGCTGACAACACCCATCTCTGAAAACAGCGGTGGCAGCCCAGGCACGGTCAGCGCCCGCAGGCTGCCATCGGCCACGGCGTCGGCAACCGCTGCGTGCGGGGCGGCCAGCACCGTGTCGCTGGCCAGGGCCACGGCTTTCAACACCTGCACGTCGTCGCATTCCAGCGCGGTGTCGAGGCCGCTCCTGGGGCTGACATCGGGGCTGACGTTGGCCGCCTCGTCCAGCAAGCCGGCAATCACCTTGCGCACGCCATCGGGCAGGCGCACCGAGGCCACGCCATAGGCCCACAGCTGCTGCAGCGCCACCGGTTTGCGCGTGGCCAGTGCATGCCCGGCACGCACATAGAAGCCGCCGGCTTCGCGGCGCAGCGGCTGCTGCTGCAGTTGCGGGTCGGCCGGCAGGTCGCGTGTGTCGGCGACGAAGAATTCGATGTCCTCGTCGCGCAGGCGCTGCAGCAGCTGGTCCCAGTTGGCGATCTCCACGCGCAGGTTGATACCGGGGTAATCGCGCCGCAAGCCGGCCAGCATGTCGGCCAGAAAGGTGGCGGCCGGGAAGGGGCCCACGCCAAAGGCGGTATCGCCCAGGCCGCGGTTGCGATACAGCTCGACATCGCGTGCCAGGCAGTGGCTGTTGAACACCAGCTGCCGTGCGCGTGCAATCACGAATTCGCCGGCAGGCGTGGGCAGCACTTCCGATGAAGCGCGATCGAACAGCTTCAGCCCCAGCTCGGCTTCGGCCGACTGGATGCTGCGCGTCAATGCCGGCTGGCTCAGGTTCACCTGCTCGGCCGCGCGCACGAAGCTGCGTCGGTCGGCCAGCGCGACGATATGGGTCCAGCGTCTGAGGTCCATGGTGATCCGTCCGCAACGGGTGGCGATGCAGCCGCTGCATCGATTCTGGCTGCACTATGCATTGGACTCAATGGGGCAGGCGCAGAAGAATCCGGTGGAACGCAGACCCAGCGTCAACCACGGGCGCCAGCCACAGGCGCAGGAGACAAGCCCTTGAATGCCGTACAGAACATCGTGCTGGTGTTGATCATCCTGGGCTTTGCCGCCCTGGAAATCGGCTCTCGCCGTCACAAGCATTTCCACGCCACGGCCGACGACACCAAGCTCGAGCTGTTCATGTTTGTTGCGCTGATCGCGGTGTCGCAGCCGCTGGTCTTTGCGCTGACCGGCAAGCTCTGCAACTGGCTGATGCCGGAGCAGCGTGGCAGCCTGTCGCCATGGCCCTGGTGGGCGATGGCCGCGGTGCTGCTGGTGGCAGACGACATGACGCAGTACTGGTGGCACCGCATCTCGCACACGCCGCTGCTGTGGCCGCTGCACCGTGCCCATCACACGGCGCATTACATGAGCATCCGCATCACCTACCGCAACAACTTCTTCTATTACCTGATGATGCCGGGGCTGTGGCTGTCCGGCGTGCTGATCTACCTGGGCTTCGGCAACGTGTACCTGGTCTACATCATCGTCAAGCTGACCGTGATCCTGGGCGCCCACAGTGCGGTGCGCTGGGATGAGCCGCTGTACCGCCACAAGTGGCTGCATCCGTTGGCCTGGGTGCTGGAACGCACGGTCTCCACGCCGGCTACGCACTGGGCCCACCATGCGCTGACCAACGACGACGGGATTGGTCACTACAAGGGCAATTTCGGCAACCTGCTGTTCGTGTGGGACATGATCTTCGGCACCGCCAAGATCACCCGCCGCTACCCCGCACGCGTCGGCCTGCAGGACGACCTGGACCATGGCAAGGAACGCTGGTTCGTCGAGATGTTCTATCCGCTGCTGCAGTCGCGGCGAAGCCATTCGGTGCTGGTGCATGGGCAGCGGGTGGCGGATGTCGCGGAGGGGGCGGTTGGGGTTGCGACCGCCGCGCCGTCGCGCAGCGGACAAGCCGGGTCACGTTGAATTCCGCTTTGCAGAATAAGAGTGCCGACCGCGCGCAGGCAAGGGCCGGCCAGGCAGCCGCAAGCCCTTGTGAGCCGCTTCCACTGATTTACAAGCCGCCGCCGGCTGGCTAGCATGGGCGCCCCGTTGCAAGGCTGTTTACCGCTTTGCAGAAAACGCCGATCCACGCTGCCGTGTCCTCCTCTTCTTCCGCTGGCTTGCACTTTGCCCATTGGCCGCCTGGCCTGTCGCGGCACCTGACCCTGCCGCAGACCCATCTCTTCCATAACGTGGAGGTCTCGGCCGCGCGTTATCCGGACAAGCCCTTCATCGTCTACTACGACAGCGCGCTGAGCTACGCCAGCTTCAGGCAGCAGGCCGAGCACTTGGCGGGTTATCTGCAACGCGCCTGCGGCGTGAAGCGCGGCGACCGCGTGCTGCTTTATCTGCAGAACAGCCCGCAGTGGGTGATCAGCTATTACGCCATCCTGCGGGCCGATGCGGTGGTGGTGCCGGTCAACCCGATGAACATGACCGAGGAGCTGCGCCACTATGTGCAGGACACCGGCGCGGCCGTGGCCATCGTTCCCCAGGACCTGCTGTCGCAGATGCAGGTGCTGCTGGGGCCGCAGTCCGATGGCAGCGAAGGGCTGCAGCGGTTGATCGTCGCCAGCTACAGCGATTACCTGACGCAGCCTACCGATCTGCGTCTGCCCGATTTCGTTGCAGCACCGCGGCAGCCGGTGCAGGGTGAGGGCCTGATCGCCTGGCACGACGCATTGGCGCAGCAGCTGCAGCCCGGGGCCATGCTCGCCGGCCCGGACGATCTGGCGGTGATGCCCTATACCAGCGGCACCACCGGCGCGCCCAAGGGCTGCATGCACACCCACCGCAGCGTGATGAGCACCTTGGTGGGTGGCATCAACTGGTTTGCCTGCACGCAGGACACCATCTACCTCTCGGTGCTGCCTTTCTTCCATGTCACCGCCATGTCCGGCAGCATGAACGGCCCCATCTATGCCGGCGCCACCATCGTGCTGCTGTCGCGCTGGGATCGCGAGGTGGCGGCCGCGTGCATCGAACGTTATCGGATCACGCTGTGGCAAGTGATCTCGACGATGATGATCGACTTCCTGTCGAACCCGCGTGTCGAGCAATACGACCTGCGCAGCCTGGTCAGCATACGCGGCGGCGGCGCGGCCATGCCCGAGGCCATCGCGCTGAAGCTGAAGGCACTGACAGGGCTGTCGTATGCCGAGGGCTATGGCATGTCCGAGACCATGGCCGCCACCCACATCAACCCGCCGCAGCGCGCCAAGCCGCAATGCCTGGGCGTGCCGGTATTCGATGTCGATTCACGCATCATCGACCCCGATACCCTGGTCGAAGTGCCGCGCGGCGAATCCGGCGAGATCATCGTGCACGGCCCGCAGGTGATGCAGGGCTACTGGAACAACCCGCAGGCCAGCGCCGATGCCTTTGTCGAGATCGATGGCAAGCGTTTCCTGCGCACCGGCGACCTGGCGCGCATCGACGAAGACGGCTACTTCTTCATGGTCGACCGGCTGAAGCGCATGATCAATGCATCGGGCTTCAAGGTCTGGCCGGCCGAAGTGGAGGCCTTGATGTACCGCCACCCGGCGATTCTGGAAGCCTGCGTGATCGGCGCGCGGGACGAACGCCGCGGCGAGACGGTGAAGGCGCTGGTGGTGCTGAAGAGTGGCAACGCAGGCCATGTCAGCGAAGCAGACATCGTGCGCTGGAGCCACGACAACATGGCCGCCTACAAGAGCCCGCGCATCGTCGAGTTCGTGAGCTCGCTGCCCAAGTCCGGTTCGGGCAAGGTGCAGTGGCGCGAGCTGCAGGCGCTGGAATACGCAAAGACAGATCCCGATCCATCGAAGGAGACAAACCCGTGAGCGATTCATTCCCCCGTACCGGCTGCGGCCGTCGAGCCCTGCTGGTTGCAGGCGCAGCCCTGGCCATGGCCGCTCCCTTTGCCGTGCAGGCGCAGGCCTATCCCAGCAAGGCCATCACCCTGATCGTGCCCTGGCCGGCCGGCGGCTCGACCGACCGTCACCACCGCGCCTTGGCCGAACTGGCGTCCAAGCACCTGGGCCAGAACATCATCGTCGAGAACAAGCCCGGCGGCGGCGGCACCTCCGGCCCCGGCACGATGGCACTCACTGCCAAGCCCGATGGCTACACGATCGCGCAATACCCGATGGGCATGCTGCGTGTGCCACACATGCAGAAGACGCAGTGGCACCCGATCAACGACTTCACCTTCATCATGGGTGTGTCGGGCTATACCTTCGGCTTTGTGGTGAAGACCGAATCGCCGCACAAGACCTTCAATGACTACATCGAGGCTGCACGCAAGACGCCGGGCAAGATCGACTACGGCTCCACCGGCGTGGGCACCAGCCCGCATCTGCTGCTGGAAGAACTGGCCGGCAATGCGAAGATCGATCTGAACCATGTGCCATTCAAAGGCAATGCCGACCTGATGCAGGCGCTGCTGGGCGGCCATGTGATGGCGGCCAGCGATGCCAGCGGCTGGGACAAGTTTGTCGATGGCGGGCAGATGCGCCTGCTGGTCACCTTTGGCGAGCAGCGCACCAAGCGCTGGCCGCAAGTGCCTACCGCCAAGGAGTTGGGCTACAACGTGGTCGGGAATTCGCCGTATGGCCTGGTCGGCCCCAAGGGCATGGACCCTGCCGTGGTGAAGACCATTCACGATGCCTTCAAGAAGGCGATGGACGATCCCAAGCACGCCGAGGTGCTGGCCCAGCTGAACCAGGACATGTGGTATCGCACCGGCGAGGACTACAAGAAGTGGGCCATCGACACCTTTGCCAAGGACAAGGTGCTGATCGAGCGCCTGGGCCTGGCCGCGAAATGAGCCGCGACACCTGGTCCCGTCGCCGCTTCAATGGCGTGTTGGCAGGCGCTGCGGCCCTGGCTGTGCCGGCGGTACATACCCAAGCGCAGGCTCAGGCCTGGCCGGCCAAGCCGATCCGCTTCATCGTGCCCTACACGCCCGGTGGCTTCACCGACATCACCGCACGCTTGATTGCGCAGAAGCTGGCCGAACGCCTGGGCCAGGTGATCACCATCGACAACAAGCCCGGCGGCAACAGCATCATCGGTGTCGATGCGCTGGCCAAATCCGCGCCCGATGGCCAGACTTTTGGCGTGGTGATCGCCGCCTATGCGGCCAACACCTCGCTGTATCCCAAGCTGCCCTATGACCCGCGCAAGGACCTGGCCGCGGTATCGCTGATCGGCCTGTCGCCGCTGGTGGCCGCGGTCAACAACAACGCGCCGTACAAGAACGTGGCCGAGCTGGTGGCGTATGCGAAGGCCCACCCCGGCAGGATCAGCTTCGGCTCCAGCGGCTCGGGCTCGGCCGCGCACCTGACCACCGAGTACCTGAAGGCCGTGACCCAGACCTACATGGTCCACATTCCCTACCGCGGCGCGGCGCCCGCGCTAACAGACCTGATGGGCGGCCAGATCGAGCTGTTTCTCGACGCCGCCAGCGGCATGATCCAGCCCGGCAAGAGCGGCAAGGTGCGCCTGATCGGCGTGGCCAGCGACAAGCGCCTGCCGGTGCTGCCCGAGGTGCCCACCTTCATCGAGCAAGGCGTCAAAGGCTTCACCGGCAGCACCTGGGCCGGCATCCTGGCGCCCGCCGGCACGCCGCGCGAGATCATCAAGCGCGTGGCCGACGAGGTGGCGGCCATCGTCAAGCTCGACGATGTGAAGGCCAGGCTTGACGCGATGGGCACCATTCCGGCCGGCGGCACGCCCGAGGAGTTTGCGGCCTTCATCGCCGCGGAGACGGCGAAGTGGGGCAAGGTGATCAAGGATGCGAAGGTGACGGCCGATTGATGGCCGATTGATGGCCGCCCGTATGGCCCGTTAGCGCTGACTGATGTGGCTGGCTGCCCCGGCTGGCCGCACTGTTCAGGCGCGCCGCATCACCAGGCTGTGCCAGCCTGTGGCATAGGTTTCGAAGCCTGCCGATCGCGCATGGCAGATCCGCATCGGATTGCCGTTCACTCGCACGGCATGCACACCACGCTGGCCTGCGAACAGCCTTTCGCGCCCGGCAAAGTCCAGCACCGTGCCTATGCGTGCCGGGTCGCTGTCCGCAAGCACGCGGCCCGTGCCGTCGACGATGCAGGTGCGGCTGCCGTCTCTCTCAGCCGGCGTGAGCGGCATCGATTGCACGACCTGCTGGCCCAGCGCGTCCCAGCGAAACACGATACCCAGCACGCCCAGTGGCCGGCCATTCACCCGGCCGCCTTCTCGAACCACGCAGGAATAGACCAGCGAACGTTCATGCCCCGCCAGGGCGCAGCGATGCACCGCCTCGAATCCGAACTCGCCACCATTGCGCGTTCTGATGGCCGCCTGGAACCAGGGGGTCTGCGAGACCTGCGTGCCCACCGAGTTGGCGTAAGTCCTGGGGCGGCCATTGGCAATCACCACACCATTCAAGTCGCACAGCAGCAGGTCCGAATAGACCGTGTACGAGTCGAGGATCTGGCCCAGCCGCGTCGCGGCGTGCGAGGCGCTGGATGCATTGGGGTCCGACAGGCATTCCACCGCGGATGAATCGGTGGCCCACCAGCGCACATCGCATGTGCGCTCGTACAGATTGCGGTCGATCAGGTCGATGGCATTGGCCGCCAGGTCGCACAACCGGTTGTCGGTGACATCGAAGGCCAATGCCTTTGCAACGCTGTCGAGTCGGGCCCCAGTGGCCTTGGACGTGGTCTCCACATCGCGTGCCGTCAGATCGGTGGCAGTCGACAGGCGAGTGAGTTCCTGGGCAACAACGGCGAATCCGCGGCCGGAATCGCCGGCTCGTGCGGCTTCAACCCGTGCATTCATCGACAGCACATGGATCGTCTGATTGATTTGCTTGATTCGGTCAAGAGCCTCGACCACATCGGCCAGCATGCGATGTGAGAGATTGATCACGGTTTGCACGTGATCGGAAGCGTTGGAGTCGGCCGGCCGCTCAAGGGTGGCGATAGCGACTTCGCTGACGATGGCATTCAAGGTACACCTCCACGGTGCGCGGTAGCGCGCGATGCGCTCCTCTCGCAAGTCGTGGGCCAGGTTGAGGGTATTCCCTGATCTGAGCGCTGGGGATCACAAGAGGTGGGCCTGGGAGAGCGCCTGAGGCCTGCAAGCCCGTTCTGTCATCACCAGGCTTCTTCCAGCAATTTGACTGCGGTCTCCGGATCGTCCAGCGGTCGTGGGGCCGTGCGCGCAAAGTAGATCTCTACGGCTTCTTTCGCAACAGCCTCCAATGAAGCAAACGGAATGTCCAGAGTCCTGAGGCGAACAGGAATGCCCAGGCTGAGCAGGAACTTCGTGGTTGCCGCGCTGATGGCATCCATGTCTGGCGCCTGATGCTTGCGCGCTACCCCGAACGCAGAGGCCAACTGCGCATGCCCAGGTGCGGCAATCTGCCCCGTGAAGCGCATGGCCGGGCCGAGCACCGCAGCAATGCCATGCCCCTGGGGGAAGTGGTCGAACCGGCTTTGCAAGGCATGGACGAGCGCCGTTGCGATGAAATGGCCACCGTTGCCCGCCAGCACATCGGTGGCCCGGTTTCGCAATAGCGCTGCCAACGCGAGCTGAGTCCGCACCGAACCTTCCAGCGGCGAATGAAGAAGCGCTGGAAGATTCTCCAGACTGAGTGCCAGGGCCTGAACGAGATCGGCCTGGGCGAAGGCGTTGAGTGTTGGAGAAAGCAGGCCTTCGACCGTAGCGCAATAGGTCGTCACCGCTGCATTCAGATAGAGCGCAAGTGGGGCGGTAAGCAACGCTTCCGGGTCGATGATGATGGCTGCCGGGCGGGTCTTGGGGTCGAACAATTCGAACCGGCGGCGCTGCACTGGATCGCGTACCGCACCGCCGCCCCAATTGGCCGCGGTGGTCGGCGTCGTGAGAACCTGGATATTCGGCAGCTTGGGTTGCAGCAGTCGAGGGCTTTCGGGCGGCTTCCCAGCCGGATACCTGGTGCTCAGCGCTTCCATCGACTTGCCTTCGGCAAGAACAATGGCGGTTGAACGCGCAGTGACGACTGCGCTTCCGCCGCCAATGGCAATCAGCAAGTCGGCTTTTGCGGTCCTGGCAGCCTCGACACAGGCCAGAACGTCCGGAAGAGGCGATTCCTTGCGCACGCCTGTGAATGCGCCAGCAAACCTGATGCCCAGTTGGTTGCGAATACGCTCCAGCAATTCGCCGCGTGCAACGCTCTCGCCGCATATGACGAACGCCCTCTGTGCATCCAGCCGTTGTGCTTCTTTCTGCACCTGATACAAGGCGCCGGGCCCGGCGTGAACTCTCGGTGCTGGGGACGTCTGTCGAATGGTGGTCGAAAGGTGAGGCGTGGTGGAGGTGACTAGTGACATGGTAATTGGCTCCAGGCTGCGTGAATCAAATCTGAAAGCAGGCGGGAAGTGGCCGCCACTGTGTGCGGATGCCCATGGCAAGTGAGTCTGGGCAAACCGTGGCGACATGGAGAGTCACCTGGCGCTGTCGCGGCTGGGCCAGCCGGTCTTGCGAATGGTGATCGATTGAGGTCCCGCGATGCATGCCCGCCCAGAGCGCGGCATCGCGACTCATCCTGTTCAGATCAGGCTGGCTGCAGCGCTTGATAAGACGCCTCATCTGACGCTCCACCTCATCTGGAATCTGCGCTCCGCGGGCCTGCAGCATCAGAAATCGCCGACAAGCCACTCGCCAATGTCCGCGGCTCAGGCTTGCCGCCAGATTGGCCAGCAGGCCATCCTCATCTTCCCGGCGCATCAGGCCAATGAGGGGACACATGATGGTGGCGCTGGCCATCGATGGGCACTGCGAGTGTCAGAAGTTGTGGCGAACTCCAATATCGAAGCCCGATGAAGGCCTGTCGGGTGCGGTTGTTGAACCCTGGATGGCGTGGTTTGCGCCATTGCTGTTTTCGATCCTTGCCAGCGTCATGTAGGCGGCTGTGCGCCGGGACAGGTTGTAGGCATAGCCGACCACGAACTTCCGGCCCTGGGGATGCCTGGGCGCGTTGTTCTTGAAGGTTGAAAACGTCGCCTTGAATTCGCCAACGCCGACGGGCACCAGCAGGCCAAGCAGCGCGCCTTTCTGCTTCAGCGAACCTTGCTGATCATGGGTGATGTTGCCGGTCAACCTCAGGATGCCGAAGTCGTAGACGACTGCCGCATTGCGATAGATTGCGTCCCCCGTCGCGAAGCCGGTGCGCGCCCAGGCGGCAACGCCGCCGAACTTGCCGTAGTCGAAGTTCAGGCGTATGCCCTCTCCCGTGCCGTCCCTGCTGTTGGCCGCATTGCTGGCGTTCTCGCCGAACCAGCGCTGGACATTGGCCGATACGCCGTAGAACTGCGGCGTGATGTAGGCAATGCCATTGGACACCCTGACATGGTTGGGATTGATGCTCGCGATGTAATTCAGCGCAATGCCTGAGCCAACGCCGAAAACATCGAATCGTCCGGTGAAAGCATCGTAAGTGGGTGACCAGTTGCGGCCGAGTTGAAGTTCGCCGAACCGGCCCGATAGCGACACATTGGCACGCCGGTTGAAGCTGAGGCCTTGCGTGCCGGCCGGCGCGGTGGAGGTGCCGGAGGGCTGATTGTTCGTGTTCGATCCCGTGCCGAGGCCCGTGTCCGCATTGAGGCCGGCCTCGAGCCAGAAGCCTGCCTTCAGGCCATCGCCGAGGTCTTCGGTCGCGCGGAGTATCAGTTTGCTGCTGTGATTGCCGCTGCTCGCGACTGAATTGCGGCTGGCGATTGTTCCCACAGCGCGGTTCGCATAGACATCCACGGTGCCCGACACGGTCACCGAGGATTGGGAATATGCGGTGACTGAAGCTCCCATGGCTGAAAGCACCCATAGAGATTTATTCATGCGACGTCTCCTTTGTGTCAAAACGGATTTGCGGCGATCGCTTTGCGTCGATTGCGGCCGCGCGGGCAAGAGCAGGCCCCAGGCGGCTCCGCTGTCGGAGCGCCTTGCCAGGATCAGTTGGTGCAACCGTGCAGCCGTGCGGCAGGGTCGCCGGTGCGATCGATCAGCGGCGTGCGGGCGGCGGCCCGCCAGGCTCACTCGGGCTTGATACCCAATTGGCGGCTGACGTGGGCCCACTTGAGCGTCTCGCGCTGCAAGCGGTCCTGGGTTTCTTTCGGTGTCGATGTGGCGGGCTCGACCCCTTGATCACGGAGTTTGGATTGCACCTGCGCATCGCCCATGGTGGCGCGGATCACGGCATTCAGGCGGTTGATGATGGGCTTTGGCGTTCCTGCAGGCGCCATCAGCGCGGCCCAGCCTACGGCGTCATGCGCAGGCAATCCCGCTTCGGCCATGGTCGGCACGTCGGGCAGCAGCGGCGTTCTCTGCGGCAGAGTGACCGCAAGCGCCCGCAAGGTCCCGTCCTTGATATACGGGCCGGAAGTGGCGACGGCGTCGAAGCCGATCTGCAATCGCCCGGCCACCAGATCGGTCAATGCACCTGCTGTTGTCTTGTAGGGTATGTGGGTGGGGTCTGTCTTGGTCAGCGCCTTGAACTGCTCCATCTGGAAATGGCTCACACTGCCCACGCCCGCGGAGCCGAAGTAGACCTTGCCCGGGTTGGCCTTGAGGTAGGCAACCAGCTCGGGAATGGTGCGTACCTGCAGGTCTGCGCGCACGACGAGGAATATTGCGATTCGCAGCACATCCGAGATGGGCGCGAAATCCGTGACCGGATCGAATCTGATCTTCTGCACCGACGGCATCATGGCCAGCGACGATGGGCCCAGGAAGAGTGTGTAGCCGTCCGCAGGTGACTTGGCCACGTACTCCGCAGCGAGGGCCCCACCGGCTCCCGGCCGGTTCTCCACAAGCACCGTGCCCAGCTCGGCCTGCATGCGATCCGCAATCACGCGCAGCGCAGCGTCCGTGGGCCCGCCGGCGGCGTAAGGCACGACGATTCGGACGGGCTTGGCTGGGTACGCCTGCGCCACCGCCGCATTGGCGGCGAGGGCGGTGGCGCAGGCGCAGAACAGCTTCGCAACTTGTCTCCACATGCTCGTAGTCTCCGGTCTTTTCATGAATTAGCAGATGGTGCAGGGCACATCAGTAGGATTTCGGCAATTCGAGCACCCGCTCGCCGATGTAGCTGAGGATCATTTCCCGGCTCACCGGCCCGATTCGTGGAATGATGATTTCGCGCAGATAGCGCTCGACATCGTATTCGGCGGCATAGCCGAAACCGCCATGGGTGCGCACGGCGCGGTCGCAGGCGCTGAAGGCGGCTTCCGCCGCCAGGTACTTCGCAGCATTTGCCTGCGCGCCGCAAGGTTTGCCAGCGTCGTACAGCGCTGCGGCGTTCCAGACCATCAGGTTCGCGGCCTCCAGCTCCATCCAGCTTTCGGCCAAGGGATGCTGGATCGCCTGGTTCTGCCCGATCGCCCGACCGAAGACTCTTCTCTCCTTCGCATAGGCGCTGGCTTTGGCCAATGCGCGCATGCCGACGCCCACTGCCTCTGCAGCCACGACAATTCGCTCCGGGTTCAGGGCATCGAGCAGGATCTTGAATCCTTCTCCTTCCGCGCCGATGCGATGCGAGGCCGGAACGGGAAGACCATCGATGAACAAGGCATTGGAATCGACGGCTGCGCGGCCGAGTTTGCGGATCTCGCGCGCCTCCACATACGTGCGATCCATATCGGTATAGAACAGTGTCATGCCGTCGGTGCGGCGCTTGCACTGGTCGAGCGGCGTCGTCCGTGTGAGCACCATGATCTTGTTGGCCCGCTGTGCATTGGATATCCACATCTTGCGGCCGCTCAGGATGTAGCCGTCCCCTTCGCGCACTGCCTTGGTGGAGATGTTCGTCGTGTCCAGTCCTGCATCGGGCTCGGTGACGGCAAAGCAGGTCTTGTCGCGACCCTGGATCAGCGGCGGCAGCATGGCTGCCTTCTGTTTCTCGGTGCCATGCACAACGATGGCATTGGGGGCAATGATGTTGCCGTGGATCGTCGAGCATGCGGCCATTGCGCCGGCCGAATTGCCGACGGTCTGCATCACCAGCGCAGCCTCGGTGATGCCAAGGCCCGCACCGCCGTATTCTTGCGGCATGGTGATGCCAAGCCAGCCACCGGCGGCCATGGCGGCATGAAACTCGTTGGCATTCTCGTGCGCACTGTCTTTCTCGCGCCAATAGCCGTCGTCGAATTGATCGCAGATGGCGGCCACGGCGTTTCGGATCTCGAGGCGTTCAGAGGTGAGTTCCAGGCTCATGTGTATTGCTCCTGATTGAGTCATGTTTCATTGCGCCAATCGATTTCTTTTCGATTGCAGCGCCGGATTCATGAGAACAATCCTAGGGACTGGCGTGACAGGCGACCAATCAGGTCTCTTGATCGCGCTATAAGGCGGCTTGATCGGGCCGTGCCATTCCCCGCCAATCCGGTCCAATGGCGCGCCGGTGCGCCAGCGCTCAATCCTTGGGGCCGGCGCCGCGCAGGAAGTCCCAGAAGGTGCCGGCGGCCTGACGCAATGGCTTGCTGGCCGGGCGAACCAGCCAGAAATGACGAACGTAGTCGAAGCCATCCAGCGGCAATGCACGCACGTTGTCGTAGGCTGGGTCGCTCAATGCGGCGCGGGGCGCGAAGGAAACGCCCAATCCCGAATTGACCAGCGAGAGCACCGTGGTGAAGTTGCGCGCCATTCGAGACTTCATCGGCAATTGCCGCCGCTCGAAGTCGGACTTGAGTTGCGTATTCAGGCGCGCATAGTCGTGCAGCAGAATGATCGTGGAGCCTGCCAGGTCTTCCAGCGTGACGCGATCCTTGTGCACCAGCTCAGAGTCCGCTGGTGCAATGGCCACGAAGCTGAGGTCGCCAAACCGTTCCATCGACAGGCTCGAATCCTCGGCCTCCAGGCTCGTCACCGCGAAATCGACAGCGCCTTCCTTGACGGCGGCCAGCACTTGCGAATGCTCCATGTCGCGTACTTCTACCGACACCGTGGACCTTCGCGAAAAGTCCCGCAGAAGCGGAAACAGATATTTGCTGGAGATGTACGGCGTCGAAGCAACCGTCGTCAGGTTGCGCTGGCTTTCTGCCTGCTGGACCAGCGAATTGGCCAGCTGCCTCAGGTCGTGCAGCGCGGCCTCGCCTGCATCGAACAGCAGCTGCCCGGCCGGTGTGCAGCTCACCCCTCGCGGCTTGCGCTCGAGCAGCTGTGTTTTCACGGCCGCCTCCAGGCGCTGGACGCGTGCCGTCACGGCAGGCTGCGTGAGGTGGAGTTCCAGCGCCGCCTCGCTGAAGCTGCCGCACTTGGCCACCATCAGAAAGGCCTCGAGTTCGGGCAAGCTCAGTCGCAGCGCCGGCTCGGACTTCCTGCTTGTTTCGCTGCGCTTCGGGCCGGTGGTTGACATCGATGGCACCTGAGGTGGCTTCGCACTGACGGCTGCAGCGGCTGTGCAGGCATGCGGGTCTGCGCTGGGACTTTACTGCGCCTGGCGCGGTGCATCGGGCCACATGCCTGCATGTCCGTCACGCGGGCCTTGGCAAGCCGTGCCGGCAAGCCAGCGCTGCCGGCACCGGTATTTCCAGATCCAGCAGCATCTGGCCGAAGGCCTTGCCCTGCGCATCGATGCGCACCGAAGTGATGCCGCCACCGCCCAATGCGTTGTGCAGCAGGAAGTTCAGCGCGCAGGTTCCAGGCAGCTCGAAACGCTCGACTGGCCCGGTCGTGAAATGCGCGAAGTAGGCTGCCACGCGTGCCGTGGTGAGGGCTTGCTTGAGCACGGGCCAGAACTCGGGCCGCCGGGCAATCACGCCGATGTTGGCACTGTCGCCCTTGTCGCCGCTGCGGCCGTGCGCCAGATCCAGCAGTCGAACCATCACGGCATCCGACGGTGCGGCGCAATCACCATCCTGGCCATCCGTTGCTGCGGCCAGCGAGGCGACGAAACCCCCTTCAACCGTCTCGGGGCAGGCCTGCTCGTCCTCTGCGGTCACCAAGGTCGGTACCACCTGACGCTTGGGCACCAGGCAGGAAAACAGCCTGAACACCGGCGACACGCTGGGCCGGCCCGCGAAGAAGCCGGTGGTGCCTTGTGCCATGTAGGCAGCGACAAGAAATTCGCGCGAGAACAGTTCCAGTGCTTGCTTTTCGGCATGGCGCACTCCCAGCTTCAATACCACTTCCCGCACGCGTGAAGGCCGCGCTTCGGCGCCATATGTGTCCTCCGCTCCGAGCACCTCGATGCTTGTGTCGGCAAAGTCCGGCCACCCGTGGGCGACGTACTGCCGTCGCATGCGCGTGAGCAAGGCTTCGCCGGCGCGCCTGGCCTTGTGGGCTGCGTCGAAGCCGATGATCGTCAGGGTGCCGATCATCCGGTAGCCCTCTGCATAGGTGGCGCTGACCTTGTAGGTATCGGTGGGCGGCAACCCGAAAGCGCCACCCACTGCCACACGGTCGCGCCCGGCCTGTTCGAGCCAGACCCGGCTGAAATCGCAGGTGACATCTGGCAGCAGGTATTCGCGCGGATTGCCGATTTCATAGAGCAATTGCTCAGCCACTGTCGCGGGCGTCACCATCCCGCCGGTTCCATTCGGCTTGGTGATTGCGACGCTTCCATCTGCGCGGCACTCGGCAATCGGATAACCGAGGTTGTCCCAATCCGGCACTTGCGTCCAATCGGTGAATGCGCCGCCCGTGGCCTGGGCACCGCATTCCAGCAAGTGACCCGCCAGGCTGCCGGCGGCCAGCAGGTCGTATTGATGCGGCGACCAGCCGAACTCATGCATCAAAGCGCCCAGGGTGACCGCGGAATCGACACAGCGGCCGGTGATGACGATGTCCGCTCCGCCATCCAGCGCCGCGGCAATGGGCAATGCACCGAGATAGGCATTCATGCTGGCCAGTCTCGAAGGAAGCGCCGAGCCGCTGAACATGTCCTTCGCACCGGCGTGGCGTTCGCGCTGAGGCATCAGGTCGTCGCCGATCACCGCGGTGACCTTGAGCGACAGGCCGGCCTGCTCCAGCACCTTGCGCACGGCCGCCGCACAGGCCAGCGGATTGCCACCTCCGGCATTGCTCACCAGCTTGATGCCGCGCCGTGCCACGTCGTCCGCAATCTGCGCCACGGTGTCAACGAAGTCTGTCGTATAGCCCTCGGCAGGCGAGCGCGCCCTGGCGCGGGCCAGCAATGCCATCGTGACTTCGGCAAGGTAGTCGAAGACGATGTAGTCGATGCGCTCCTCGCGCAGGAACTGGAATGCCGCCGTGCCGGAGTCACCCCAGAAGGCAGACGCGCAGCCGATCCTGATCGTGTCTTGAGCCACACTTTTCTCCTCGCACAAATTGGGCATTGCGCCGCTCACTGATTGCGCCATTGCGGCGCGCGCTTCTCTGCGAAGGCACGCGGGCCTTCCTGCGCGTCTTCGCTGCGGTAGACACGGTCGAATACATGCGTCGCGGCACGCAGCGCGGCCGCGCGGCCCATCTCCGCCGCCAGGTAGACCATCTCGCGCGCGGCCTGAACCGTGAGCGGGGCGTTGGCGGCGATCCGCTGCGCCATCGCCAGGGTGGTGTCCATCAACTGCGCTGCAGGGACCACGGCATTCACATAGCCCAGATCAAAGGCGCGCTTCGCACTCATCGGCTCGCCGATAAGCAGCAGTTCCATCAACACACGTTGAGGCAGCATGCGCACCAGCGGCGCAGCCCATGGCATGCCACGGCCCACCTTGGCTTCGGAAATGGCAAAGCTGGCGTGATCGGCCGCGATGCACAGGTCGCACATCTGCGCGAACAACCAGCCTCCGGCAAAAGCCGGACCGTTGACCGCGGCGATCACCGGCTTGCTGACGCGTACGTTGTCGCCTAGCACGGGAAAGAAGTCCCTCGGCAATACGCCCAGGCCGCCGGCGGCCATCTCTTTCAGGTCCATGCCGGCGCAGAAGGCCTTGTCGCCGCTGGCGGTGAGGATGCCGACGCGCAGCGCGTCATCCTCCTCCAGCCGCTTCCAGGCTGCGAACAGGCCTGCACGCACCGCGGCGTTGATGGCATTGCGCTGCTCTGGCCGGTTGATGGTGATGACGGCTACAGCGCCGCGCGTCTCGAACAGGATGGCGTTGTCGTTCATGGCGGCGCTCATTCGATGATCTGCCCGAGCCGTTCTTTCGACTTCGGCAGTTCGTGGATCACGTGTGGATTCATGGCGTGGCTTCTCTTCAGGGTGGAGGCGTGACCGCCTTGGGGCCGCTGCCGGTCAGCTTGTGACGCCGGCCGCGAACAGTGCCTGGATCTCGTCTTCGGCATAGCCCGCCTCGGCCAACACCTCTGCGCTGTGTTCACCGCGGCCAGGCGGCAGGCGGTAGCCCTTTGGTGGCGTGCCATGCCATTCACTGGGCGTTGCCGTCTCGAGGAAGGTGCCGAGCGTGGGGTGCTCGACATCGCGGAAGTAGCCGATGTCCTGCAGATGCGCGTCCTGCATCAGGCTTTCGAAGGAATGCACCGGGAACACGGGGATGTCGGCTGCCTGCAGCAGCCGCTGCCACTCGGCCGTGGTCTTGCGCTGCAACTCGGCCTTGACGAACTCGCACAGCGCCGCGGCATGGGTGGTGCGTTGGCTCATGCTCGAGAAGCGCGGATCGCCATGCCATAGAGCGCCCTGGCCGACGATCTCGAGAAAGGCCTTCCAGTGCCGGTCGTTGTACATCGTGCAGCACAGGTAGCCATCCTGCGTCTTGTAGGGGCGGCGCTCCGCTGCCAGCAGCCGCGGATAGCCGAAGTCGCCCTGCGCCGGCTTGAACTTGCGGCCGTAGAAGTGGTCACCGAGCACGTAGGGAATCATCGTCTCGAACATCGGCACATCGATGCGCTGGCCCCGGCCAGTCTTCTCGCGCGCATAGAGCGCGGCCGCGATGACGCCAAAGCCATAGAGCCCGACCGATCTATCAGCAATGTTGAGCGGCACGTAGCGCGGCTCGCCATCGATGTTGGCCGCCATGGCCGAGGGCAGGCCAGTGGCTGCCTGGATCACGTCGTCGAAGGCTGGCGCAGCGGCATAGCGGCCCCGCTGCGAGAAGCCGATCATGCTGATGTAGATGATGCGCGGATTGACCTGCGCAAGGTCCTCGTAGGCGAGGCGCAGCCGCTTCATGCCCTGGGGCCGGACGTTGCAGACCACCACGTCGGCGGTCTCGACCAGGCGCAGGAATACTTCGCGTGCGCTCGGCTTCTTCAGGTCCAGCACGATGCTGCGCTTGTTGCGGTTGGTGTTCAGGAAGAACACGCCCATGCCCTGCTCGGCACCAGGCCCGACCTTGCGGCCCGAGTCCCCATCGGGGGCCTCGACCTTGATGACGTCGGCGCCAAGGTCGCCGAGATGCTGGCTGGCCAAAGGCCCCATCAGCACCGAAGTCAGGTCGATGACCTTGACGCCGGCGAGCGGGCCGCTGGGGCTGGTGCCTGAAGCTGGGGGCTGCGATTTCATGACTGAAATCGTAGGGACGGCACGTCGTGCCGACCAATCACGGCTTTCGATCGGCCTATAAGCGGGCCTGATCGGCCGCGGACTCAGCCTCCACCGCTGCGCAGCAGGATCGCCTTCTGGTCCTCGAAGCCGATCGGCGCCGAGGTGTGCTCATGCACGATGCGTAGCACATGGCCGCTGGTCTTCAGCACCCAGCTGAGCCGGTTCTGCATGGCGCGCAAAGGCTCGCCGCTGGTGGACGTGGCGGCATAGGTGGCAATGGCGCTCACGGCCGCGAAGTCCGGGCTGCCCTGGCTTTGCACCTCTTCGAAACTGACTTTCACTGTTTCGTTGACGATGGACATGAACCAGCCCTGGACGGCATTGCGCCATGCATCGGCGCCTTCGTAGGACCAGATGCCCCAGGCATCGAATACGCGCACCTTGGGGTCGTACAGCTTCATCAACGCGTCCACGTCGCGTGCCAGCACGGCGGCTTTGTAGCGGTCAAGGATTTGCTGGACTGCGGTATCGAGGCTGGCCATCAATCAACTCCGTGAGAGTGTGTGGATTCAGGGTGCCGCGCAGCTCGTGTCGCGCGGCAACGGCAATGCTCGGACGATGCGCCGCCACAGCGGTGTCCACGCCGACCAGTCATGGCCGCCGGGTACTTTGAAGACACGGTCGGCCGGCAACGATTCACTGAGCAAGTCCTGGTTGAAGACGAAGCGGTCTTCTGTGCCGTAGCCCAGGTAGAGCGGTGTGCTGGGGCCGCTGGCGCCGGCTTGTGTCTGTGCCTTCAGCCAGCGCCACAGCACGGAGTCGACATCGGTCTTCTCCGGCGCCGGTGCCGGCCATGCGGCCAGGCCGCCTGCATTCCTGATCTGCGCGGCGGTTTCACGTTCGCCCAGGAAAGGCGCCATGATCACGATGCCATTGAGTTCACCCGGCGAGGCATCGGCCAGGATCATCGAGCCGACCGCGCCCAGCGAGATACCGACCAGCCAGATCGAGCGATAGCCTTTCTGGCGCGCCGGCAGCAGCACATCGGCACGCAGGCGATCGGCGATGCTGCGATCCTTGTAGTACGCAAAATGAGCGTCCACCAAGAGCACATCGCTGGCAACCTGGCGTTCACGCAGGATGCGGACAAAACCTTCCTGCTCGAACTCCTCCGGCATCGAATAGGCGCCGGGCAGCATCACGACCAGGGTGTCGGCCGAGGTGGCACAGCGTGCTGGCGACGCGATGGTTCGCAGCGGTACCGTGGCCGGCCGCCAGGCGGCGCATGCGCTGAGGCTGGCCACCAGCGTGCAGAGCAACAGCCGGCGCAGCACGGCCGTCAGGACTGCATTGCGGACTGGACTGTGCTTGCTGTGGGTCGGTGGGCTCGGCGGGGGGCTCATCCAGCCAGTCTAGTGCCAGAGCGCTCGCCCGCGTCGTCCGGGCTCAAGCCCCCGGCGCGTACTTGTCCCCCACCTGCTCGCGCAGCGGATGCGTGTCGTAGACGATGTGCATGCTGTGGATGCGCGCGCTGCCCTGGCGGAAGCTGAAGACATCGACGCAGGTGAAGTCGACGACGCGGCCGTCGTTCAGGGTCCATTCGTAGCGGAAGTAGGCGGCCACCCGCAGCATCTCCGCTTTCGGTTCCACCGAGGCGAACAGATCGATCGGCGTGATCACGCTGCGGCTTGAGGCCTGGGCCAGCTTCGCAAAGAACGCGCCCGGCGCCATGCGGCCGAGAAAGGGCGAGTGCACCTCGCCGTCTTCCTCGAAGCAGGCGATCAATGCCGCGGTGTCGCTGGCATGCAGGTGGCGCAGGTAGGCGCGAATGGTGGCGATGGCCTGCTCGTTCATGCTGAGTCTCCGTTCCGTGTTCGAGGTCAGGCCCCAGCTTCACTGATCAGGCGTGCGGCGACAAGCCACCGTCGCCCGCATTCCATCAATGCTGTTTATGGTTCAGGACGATTCGTCCGGCCTATCGACCGAGTCGGTGACGGTATTGGACGCCGCGAATTTCGCTGTCGATACTGGGCTTGTTGACGAGGTGCAGATGCGATGAACCCAGATCTCGAGAAGGCCGTTCCCGACCAGCACGGGGCCAACCTGTACACCACCGACCCGGACTTGAAGGCGGTGCTGAGCCTGTACCTGCCGCAAGACCTGTGGCAGCACCTGCAGCCCCATCTCGAGACCCTGGGCGCGCTGGCTGGCGGCGAGCTGGACGACCACGCGCTGACCGCTGACAGGAACCCGCCGACGCTGCAGCACCGCAACCGCAGCGGCGAGGCCGAGCAACGGGTGATCAAGCACCCGGCCTATGTCGAACTGGAGCGCGTGGCGTTCTCGCAGTTCGGCCTGGCGGCGATGTCGCACCGCGGCGGCGTGCTCGGCTGGCCCAGCGCCATGCCGGGGGCGGCCAAGTACGCCCTGACCTACCTGCTGGTGCAGGCGGAGTTCGGCCTCTGTTGCCCGCTGTCGATGACGGATTCGCTGACACGCACCCTGCGCAAGTTCGGATCGCCGGCGCTGGTGGAGAAATACCTGCCGGGACTGACCACGCAGGACTTCGAGCAGCTCAGCCAGGGCGCGATGTTCATGACCGAGACCGGCGCGGGCTCGGACATCGCGGCGACCACCGTGCGCGCGACGCCGGATGGCCAGGGCGGCTACAAACTGCATGGGGACAAATGGTTCTGCTCGAACCCCGATGCAGCGCTCGCGATGGTGCTGGCGCGCATCGACGGGGCGCCAGAGGGATTGAAGGGTGTCTCGCTGTTCCTGCTGCCGCGCCGACTGGACGATGGCAGCGCCAACGCCTTCCACATCGTCCGCCTGAAGGACAAGCTCGGCACGCGCTCGATGGCCAGCGGCGAGATCCAGCTCAACGGCGCGACGGCCTACCTGGTTGGTGAAGCCGGCCGAGGCTTCCAGCAGATGGCCGACATGGTCAACAACTCGCGCCTGTCCAATGGTGTGCGTGCGGCCGGCCTGATGCGCCGTGCCTGCAGCGAAGCGTTCCATGTGGCACGCCATCGGCGTGCCTTCGGCAAGCGGCTCGTCGAGCTGCCGCTGATGCGGCGCCAGCTGCTCAAGATCCTGCTGCCGACCGAGCAGGCCCGCACGATGGTGTTCCAGACGGCCGAGGCCCTGCGCCGCTCGGATGCCGGCGAGCCTGATGCCTATGCGCTGGCACGCATCCTGACGCCGCTGATCAAGTTCCGCGCCTGCCGCGATGCGCGCCGGGTGGCGGGCGATGCGATGGAAGTGCGTGGAGGCTGCGGCTACATCGAGGAGTTCAGCGACGCACGCGTGCTGCGCGATGCGCACCTCGGCTCGATCTGGGAAGGCACCAGCAACATCGTCGGCCTGGATGTCATCCGGGCCGTGCGCCGCGAGGGTTCCCTGCCGGTGCTCGAAGCCCACCTGCGCCAGTTGCTGGCCGAGACCCCACTGACCGACAGCCTGCGCCGCCAGTTCGACGCTTCATTGGCGCGAAGCATCGCCGTGGCAAGCCGGGTCGCGGAAGCCAATGGCGCATCCGACCACTCGGCACGCGAGGCGGCCTCGGCGCTGTACCACATCACCACGGCCATCGCGCTGGCCTGGGAAGCAACACGCCTGAAGTCCGCGCGCCGGATGCTGCTGGCGCAGCTGGTGCTGCGTGAGCGCCTGTTGCCGCGCGACCCGCTGAACGTTGCCGACGAAGAGCCGGCGCAACTGGGGCTGTTGCTCGATGGGACGGCCAACCCGCAGATCGACCTTTCAGACGTCTCTCTTCTCTGAGACGGCATTCACTTTCAGACCAGCAGGAGACAAGATGAACTGCATCGCAAAGAGCCTCATCGCAAGACTCATCGGCATGGGATTCATCGCAGGGATCCAGGCCCTGCCGGTGGCCGCGCAGCCGGCCGACTTTCCGGTCAAGCCGGTCACCTTCGTCGTTCCGTTCGCCCCCGGTGGCCCGACCGACGCGATGGCACGCACGCTGGCCGCCAACCTGTCGTCCAGGCTCGGGCAGACCGTGGTGGTGGAGAACAAGGCGGGCGCTGGCGGCAACCTGGGCGCCGAACAGGTGGCGCGTGCCCCGGCCGATGGCTACACCATGCTCTTCGGAACCTCCGGGCCGCTGGCGATCAACCAGTACCTTTATCCGAAGATCAACTACGACCCCGCCAAGAGCTTCACGCCGGTGATCCAGGTCGGCTACCTGCCCAATGTGCTGGTGGTCAACCCGTCGGTTCCTGCCAGGACGGTCAGCGAGCTGATCGCGCTGGCCAAGGCCAAGCCCGGTTCGTTCAGCTTCGCTTCGTCGGGCAACGGGGCATCGTCGCACCTGGCCGGCATCATGTTCAACGCCCAGGCCGGCACCGACATCACGCATGTCCCGTACAAGGGCACGGGGCCTGCCTTGAACGACCTGCTGGGTGGCCAGGTGCAGATGACCTTCACCGATGTGTTGACTGCCTTGCCGCACATCAAGGCCGGCAAGCTGCGGGCACTGGGCGTGACCACCGCGAAGCGCTCGCGCTCGCTGCCCGATGTGCCGACCTTGGCCGAACAAGGCCTGAAGGACTTCGACGTCAGCGTCTTCTTCGGCGTGGTCGTGCCGGCCGGTACGCCGCAGTCAGCGGTCAACAAGCTGAATGCCGCCTTCGCCAAGGTGGTGCAGGACCCGGCCGTGCGGGACGGCTTGGCCGCGCAAGGCCTGGAACCCGCACCGGCCTTCACGACCGAGCAGCTCGCGACCTACATGCGGGCCGAGTCCGCGCGCTGGAAGGACGTGATTGCGAAGTCCGGCGCCAAGGCCGAGTGACCCGGATTGCCCTCTGCCGAATTGCCAACATGAACACCTCGACGAACACCGCTCCCGGCGCGCTGGCAGGCCTGCGCGTGGTCGATGCATCCCGCGTGCTGGGTGGCCCGCTGTGCGGCCAGATCCTGGGCGACCATGGTGCCGATGTGCTGAAGATCGAGCCGCCGCAAGGCGACGACACGCGCGCCTGGGGCCCGCCCTTCAACCCGGCCGGCGTGGCGTCGTATTACCTGGGCCTGAATCGCAACAAGCGGCTGATGTTCCTGGACCTCACGGCCGACGAAGGCCGGCAGAAGCTGCTGGACCTGCTGGCCGATGCGGACGTGTTCATCGAGAACTTCAAGACCGGCACGCTGGAAAAGTGGGGCATAGGCTGGGATGTCCTTTGCCAGCGCTTCCCGCGCCTTGTCCACGTCAGGGTCTCCGGCTTCGGTGCCGATGGCCCGCTGGGTGGCTTGCCCGGTTATGACGCCGCGGTGCAGGCGCTAACCGGCCTGATGAGCGTGAATGGCGACAGCGATGGCGGCGCGATGCGCGTGGGCCTGCCGGTCATCGACATGGTCACGGGCATGAACGCGGCGCTGGGCGTGATGCTGGCACTGCAGGCGCGGCATGCCAGCGGGCGTGGCCAGTTCGTCGAAGCCGCGCTGTACGACTCCGGCCTGTCCTTGCTCCACCCGCATGCCGCGAACTGGTTCATGGATGGCAAGGCGCCCCGGCGGACGGGCAATGCGCACCCGAACATCTACCCCTACGATAGCCTGGCCACCGGCACCGAGCCGGTGTTCTTCGCGGTGGGCAATGACCGGCAGTTCGCCGTGCTGTGCCGCCAGCTTGGAGCGCCCGAGCTGGCAGAAGACGCGCGCTTTTCCACCGCCGGTGGCCGCTCGACAAACCGAGAGGCGCTGAAGGCCGAACTGGAAGCCCGCCTGGCCGCACACGATGGCCCGGCACTGGCCGAAGAGCTGGTTCGCCGCGGCGTGCCCTGTGCACCGGTGCTCTCGGTGCCAGACGCATTGAAAGCTGCGCACACCCAGCATCGCGGCATGGTCGTGGAGATGGAGGGCGGCTACCGCGGCATCGGGTCGCCGATCAAGCTGACAGGCACGCCGCCCAGCTATCGCTTTGCGCCGCTGACCGAGGGCGAAGGATTTTTGCCTCGGCACCCTCCCTGATGGGGCGGGCAATCAACTGCCTCCATTGGCCTGGCGCACCGTCTCCAGGAAGAGGTCGCGGGCTGGCTGGTCGACGCCGCGTGGCCACACGCAGCAGAACTCCGTCGTGGCCTGCAGATCGGCCAGCGGCCGGAAGCACACGCCCGCCATGCCCGCCCGCCGCAAAGGCGCGGGCACGATGGACACCGCATGGCCCTGCGACACCAGCGCGACGACGGACAGCCAGTGGCGCAACTCATGCCGCACCCGCGGCACGTAGCCGGCTGCGCTGCACATCTCGATGATCCGCGCGTGGTAGGCCGGTGAAGCCTGCTGGCTGAAGAGCACCAGCGGCTCATCCTTGAGCATCGCGAACGAGACCCGGCGCTTCTTTGCCAGCGGATGGTGCTCCGGCAGGCAGCAAAGGAACGGCTCCGAGAACAGCGGATGAATGATCAGGTCATCGGGCACCCGGCGCGCGATCAGGAAGCCGAGATCAAGTTCTTCGTGCTGCAGCGATTCGATCTGCTCGCCGGAGTTCTGCTCGATCAGCACCACGTCGATGCGCGGGTGGCTGGACTGGAAGGTGTCCAGCCATTGCGGCAGGCCGCGGTACAGCAGCGTTCCAACAAAGCCGATGCGCAGGCGCCCGACCGCGCCGGCGCCGATCTCGCGAGCCAGCGTGCGTGCCTGCTCGGCCCGCGTCAGCAGCGACTGCGCTTCCACCCGGAATGCCTCGCCCGCGGCGGTGAGGCGCACACCCTTGCTGTCGCGGTCCAGCAGGCGCGTACCGACCGCATCCTCCAATTGCTGGATGCTGACCGACAAGGGCGGTTGCGACATCGCCAGCCGGCTTGCGGCACGGCCGAAGTGCAGCTCTTCCGCGACCACCACGAAGTTGCGCAGGTGACGAAGCTCAAAGGCCATTCGCGAGGGGGTTGAAGGGGACTGGAAGCCGGATTGGACACCAGCCGCAGCCGTTTCGGAACAACACGCCACAGGCTTCGGGACGGCAAGCCACAATGGCCGCCATTCCATCAATGCTGCTTATGAATCCAGGCGTCAACCTGCGTTACCTGCACTACCTGCGCCTGGTCATCGAGCAGGGCTCGTTCGAGGCCGCGGGCCGGGCCGCAGGTGTTTCGCAGCCCGCCATCAGCCATGGCTTGAAGCAGCTGGAGAAGCAGTTCGCGGCACCCTTGCTGCAACGGTCTGGCCGTCGAAGCGTGCCAACCGAGCTGGCCCTGCGCGTGGCCACGCAAGGTGCTGTGCTGGACGCGCAGCTGGGTGCGCTGGGCGTGAAGACGCCAGGGGCCAAGGGGAAGAAAGCCGCACCTCCGCAAACCGATGCGGCGCTGCTGCATGTGGGGCTGACCTCGTCCGCCGCACTGGTCTGCGGACCGCTGCTGCACGATGCCTGGTGCGGCAGCCGCCCGGGCCGCCGGCTGCTGCTGTCCACCGCTGATGAAGGCCGCTTGCTGGCCGCGCTGCAACGGCGCGAGCTGGACCTGGTGATTGCGCCACGACCCCGGAGTCATGCTGCCGGTGTGGGTGCCGGTGCGGTGGCGGGTACCTTGGCCAGCGCCGCGGCGGGCGTGGTGCTCTATCCCATCAAGCCGCTGGCCTATGCGCGCCGCAGCCACCCGCTGCGGCAGGCGCGCACCTTGGCCGAGCTGCAGCATGCGGCCTGGGTGGCCGTGGAGCCCGGCGTGCGCGGGCCGGTGGATGTGTTGAGCGAAGCCTTCGCCGTTCGGCGCATGGCCCCGCCACGCGTGGTGGCCGGCTGCGCCGACTACGCGAGCATGCTGAACCTGATGCTGCACGCCGACCTGCTGGGCGTGCTGCCGCATCCGGCCCTGCTGATGGGCGAGCTGCACAAGCAGATCGTGCCGTTGCGATTGCGTGAGGCGATGCCGCTGTACGAGATGTGCCTGTTCCAGTCAGTTGGCTTGCGCAGGTCGGTACGGCCGGTGGTGGAGTGGCTATCGGACGCTTTTCATGATTGTTAGGAGGCGTCGACTCGATCCAGCCCAATCGATTGGTGTCTCGTAGCCGCCATGGCTGCCCGCGTTGCGGGACTGGGAATGGCTGGACAGTGCGGGGGCCACGGGTGGTGCGCAGCCTCAGCGTTCGCCCCACACCTGCACCAGCGTGAAGGTGCTCACCATGCCGGGCCGTTCATCCAGCGCCGCGGCCACCTGGGCCCGCAACGCAGCGATCTCGTGCTTGTCGGCCAGCAGGCCCGAGCGCCAAAGCGCCGCCAGCGAATCGCAGAAGGCCAGCGGCAAGCGCGCATACGGATGGTCCGATGGCAACTGATGCACGACGCTGCGGCTGCGCACCCGTCGGGCGCCAGCCTGGCGAAGACGGGCGGCCAGATCGCGGCCGGCATCGAAATCACCGCCTCGGGACCGGAAGCCGGTGCGGATCAGGCTGACCAGTCGCGGCCAGGCCGGGCCGGCGGCGGGCAGCGACCAGCTGTCGGCCACCGGCTCCTGCAGCATCAGCCGGCCGCCCGGGCGCAGCAGCCTCAGCATTTCGGCCAGCAGTTCATCGCAGCGCCCGGCAGGAGCGGCCAGGAAGCGGGCGTGCACCGCGTCGAGAGAACCGCCGGGCCAGCCGGTGTCGAAGGCGTCGCCGCACTCGAAGCCGAGCCAGGGCCAGGCCATCTGGCGACGGCTCATGGCCTGCACCAGCGGTGCGTCGCTGTCCAGCGCACGCACCGACCCGCGCGGCCCCACACGCTGCGCCAGCATCTCGGCCACTTCGGGCGTGCCGCATCCGATATCGGCCACATGCTGGCCGGCTGCGATGCCAGCCGCATCGAACAGCGCGGCGGCATCGGCGGCCCAGAATTCGGCCTGCTGCGACAGCCGCGTATGTTCGGCGTTATCGCGGATCAACGGATAGCCGTGAGTCGTGCTCATGGCTGACGCGCCAGCCGGCCTGCTTCGCTGCCCAGCGCCGCTGCTGCCGCGGCCCGGCCGATCTCCATGCCGGCGTCGATGTCGAAGCGGTAATGAATTCCGGCATCGATGCGCGATTCGCCGGCCTCGATGCCCATGGCGTTCAAGGCCTGGCGCTGCGCGGGAAAGAGCTGGCCCAGCACGGTGGCGGCGGCACCTGAGTCGCAGGAATGGTTGCTGGGGTAGGACGGATGGTTGGGCATGCCGATGCGCGGGCGTATCGCGGCATCGGCTTGCGGTGGACGCGGCGTCCAGAAGTGGTACTTGGCATCGTGGCAGGCGATGTTGGCATCCAAGGTCGCACCCAGTGCCAGCGCCAGTGCGCGGCTGGTGTCGCGGCCGTTCAGGCCATGCTGCGCGGCCAGGCTCAGCGCGGCCTCGTCCCAGAAACCGGCCACCAGCGAGCCGCTGGTCATCTCCCAGCGCCTGGCGCGAACCAGCGCTTGCGGCTCGGCACTGCCGGCGCGGCTGCGTACTTCGGCCAGTGCCTGCTTGAATGCGGCACTGCCGACTGCGGGTGGTGCGGCGGGGCGCAAGGCATTGCCCGCGGGCAGGAACAGCGGCTTCATGCTGCCCAGCAGTGGCAGATGCGGCGGGCGTGGCGGCTGCAACTGGCTGTGCCAGGCTTCGGCGGCGTCGGGCGACGAGCCTTTCCATTCGGCATCGAAGCCATCGCTGCCGGCGCGCGCCAGGGCCGCGCTGGCCGCCTGCTCGCCCAGCAGCCTGGCGCGGGCCAGGTCATCGCTCTGTGTGCCGTCTTGCCTGGCGGCAGCCAGGGCGTCGGCCAGTGCCTGGAAGGCGGGTGCCTGGGCTGGCAACAAGGCGCTCAGAGTGCGTGCGGAGGCGTGGTCGAACAGCGCAGACCAGGCGGCATCGCTGGCGTTCGGGCTGGCGGCGGCCAGTGCCTGCGCAGCGCCATGCTGGGCCCAGGAAAGATAAGCCAGCAGGCGCAGCGCGGCTTGCTGATTGGGCTTGTGGCGCGCGATGGCGCTGCGTGCCGCGGCATGCCAGAGATGGACCGAGGCGGCGCCGGCGGGTGCCTCTGTGACCGCCGCGCTCAGCGGGGCGGGCGGGGTGGGCGCCCTAGAATCCTGCGCTCCCGCAGCCACTGGCAATGTAGCAAGCAGCGCGGCCAGGGCTGCGGCCCGATGGGTCTGGGACAGTGTCTGGGTCAGGGTGTGGAAGGCTGTCATCGTGATCTCCGAATGGTTCTTGGAAACGTGGACCGAACTTGCCGCCGTTCACAGCGGCTGTTGCCATGGTGGCCAGCGGGCGTGATCCAGCCGTGATCCGCCTGTCGGTGCTGGGTGCGGTCGACATTGCCGATGGCAGCGGGCAGCGGCTGGATGCCTTGCTGGCTCAGCCGCGCCGGCTGTGCCTGCTGACCGTGCTGGCCGTCGAGTCGATGCAGGGCGCTTGCTCGCGCGAACGCCTGATGGCGATGTTCTGGCCGGAGCAGTCGGCTGATCGCGCATCCACCAATCTGCGGCAAGCGCTGGCTTTTCTGCGCCGGGTCCTAGGCGATGAAGTGATCGTCAATCAGGGGCGGCATGCACTGATGGTCGATCAGACCCGGCTGAGCTGCGATGCGGTGGATCGGCTGCGCGAATTGCGATCCGGCGCACGGGCGCTGCCGGCGCTGCAAAGGGCCGAACTTCTGGCCGGTGTTCATCTGAACGAGGTGGGCGAAGCCTGGGAGCAGTGGCTGCAGGCGCAGCGCCACCGGCTGGATGCACTCGAGCCTGAAGAAGTGCCGGCGCGGCCCACGCTGCCCGCATTGCCTTCCGATCCCCAGGCGCGTGCGGCCTATCTGCACGGTCGCTTTCATTGGACACGCCGGCCTCGCGAATCGGCCAAGGCGCTGGCCTGCCTGGAAGAGGCTGTTTCACGTGCGCCGGACTTCGCGCCGGCCCATGCGGCGCTGGCCGATGTCTACAACACGCTGGGCTCCTGGGAGTCAGGCGCCCTGGCGGCGGCCGAGGCATTCCCGAAGGCGCAGGCTGCGGCGAGCCGTGCGTTGGCACTCGACCCCTGCTGTGCGGCGGCGCATACCTCCATGGCCTATGCCACAGCGCACTTCCAGTGGCAATGGGCCGATGCGGAGCGGCAGTTCAAGCAAGCCTTGGCCATCGATCCAGGCTATGCGCATGCCCACCACTGGCAGGCGCATCTGCTGGTGGCGCAGCGCCGCTTCGATGAGGCCTTGCAAGCCGGCTTGAAGGCGCTGGAATTGCAGCCGCTGGACATCATCATCAATGTCCACCTGGCATGGCATCACTGGCTGGCGCGGGATGCGGCAGCGGCCATCGAACAGTCGGCGCGCACGGCGCATCTGGATGAGACCGATCATTGGCCGCCGTTCTTCCGCGGCATGGCGTGTGCGATGTGCGGCCAGGGTCATCAGGCAGTCGATGCCTTGCGCGATGCGTGCCGGCTTTCCAGCGGCAATGCAGTGATGCGCGCGGGGCTGGGTTATGTCTATGCCGTGGCGGACGACAAGCGCTCGGCTCGCGCGGTACTGCGCGAGTTCGATGTGGCGACCGATACCCAGCAGCGCTTTGCCTATGAAGCCGCCGTCATCTGCGCTGCGCTCGGCGAGATCGACCGCGCGTTTGCCAGGCTGGAGGATGCGGTCGCCACGCGCTCAGGCTGGATGGCCTATCTGGCCGTGGACCCGCGGCTGGACCCCTTGCGTGGTGACCCACGCTATGCCGCGCTGGAGCGGCGATTGGGGCTGTGCGTGGGTTGAGGCTGAGGCCCCTCAAGCCCCCTCGCTGGGCGCCCGGCTGAGTTCGTTGTTGGCTTCGACCAGCACCCGCAGCATGCGCATGAACTCGGCGCGCTCGGCCTTGGGCAGGGGCGCCAGCATGCGCTCCTGCGCGCGTTGCATGCCGGGCACGGCGGCGCGCAGCAGCGCGTTGCCTTCGTCGGTGAGCGTCAGCAGGCGCACGCGCTTGTCGTCGGGCGAGGCATTGCGCAGCACCAGGCCGCGGGCTTCGAGGCGGTCGATGACGCCCGCAATCGTCGACGTGTCGAAGCCTATTGTCCGCGCCAGTGTGCGCTGGTCCGTGCCGGGCGTGTTGGCAATGGTCTGCAGCGCGCCGAACTGAACCGGCGTGATGCCATGGTCATCGGTCTCCTGCAAGAAGATGGCCACGGCAATCTGCTGCAGGCGGCGGATGTAGTGGCCGGGCAGGGTGTCCAGCGCCAGCGGCGCTGCGCTGGCCTTCTTGGTGGCGGGCATGTGGGAGGGGGTGGTCGCGATTAACCCTGATTTGACTCCAGCCAGAACTCTACTACACTGAACGTCAGTATACTGATCATCAGCGTGCGGCTGGGTTTGCTGTGGTTTGGCTTGCAACCGATGTCTTGCACTGATTCGATCGACGCTGGTTATCGATGGTGATTCGATCCGCGTCGGCGAGGCCGACGTTGCTTCGCCCGATTTCGTTTTCTTGAATGCCAGGAGTGTCTGCAATGAGCCATGTCTTCGAGCCCGAGGCGCGAGTCGCCATTCCGGTGGCTGGCAGCGATGCGCTGTTTCCAGTACGCCGCGTGTATTGCGTCGGCCGCAATTACGCGGCGCATGCGCGCGAAATGGGCTTCGACCCCGATCGCGAGCCGCCGTTCTTCTTCTGCAAGCCGGACAACAGCATCGTGGTGGTGCCGCCGGGCGAGGTGGTGGACATTGCCTATCCGCAGCAGACCCAGGACTATCAGCATGAGATCGAGCTGGTGGTGGCCATAGGTCCTGTCGATGGTGGCTCTGTCGATGGCGCGGCTGGCCTGTCGGGAAAAGACATTCCGGTGGATCGGGCGCTTGAGCATGTGTTCGGCTATGCCGTTGGCCTGGACATGACGCGGCGAGACCTGCAACTGGCCCTGCGCGACAAAGGCCGGCCCTGGGAGCTGGGCAAGGCCTTCGATGAATCTGCGCCGATTGCCGCGCTGTACCCGGCCAGCCGCATCGGCCACCCGAAAGAGGGCGCCGTCTGGGTGCAGGTGGACGGCGTGGACCGCCAGCGCAGCGATATCGCCAAGCTGATCTGGTCCGTGCCCGAGGTGATATCGCATCTGTCGCGCTACTTCGAGCTGAAGCCTGGCGACCTGATCTTCAGCGGCACGCCCGAAGGTGTGGGCCGTGTCCAGCGTGGGCAGACCCTGCGCGGCGGCATCGCTGGGCTTGGCGAACTCATGGTGCGTGTGGTCTAGTCAGCGCAGTGCCGGCCTCCATGGAAACAATGATGACCAGCGACCATCCGTCCACTATCTCCACCGAGCTTCAAGCCCAGCGTGAGGACTTCTATCGCCGTGCCGACAGCCAGCGGCTGGCGCCCTTGTGGACGCGGCTGAAGTCGCTGGTACCGGCGGCACCGTCGCCATTGCTGGCCGCTCATCGTTGGAGTTACGATGAGGTGCGGCCTTACGTGATGGAGTCGGCGCGGCACATCAGCGCCCGCGAGGCCGAGCGCCGGGTGATGATCCTGGAGAACCCCGCACTGCCCGGCGCCTCGCAGATCACCGGCTCGCTGTATGCCGGCCTGCAGCTGATCATGCCCGGCGAACTGGCGCCGGCCCATCGGCATACGCAGAGTGCGCTGCGTTTCGTCATTGAAGGCTCGGGCGCCTATACCGCGGTGGATGGCGAGAAGACCTTGATGCAGCCCGGCGACTTCGTCATCACGCCCTCATGGACCTGGCATCACCATGGCAATGAATCGAGTGGGCCCATGGTGTGGCTGGACGGTCTGGACATCCCGATGCTGGCGATGTTCAACAGCACCTTCCGCGAAGACCATGAAGAGGAAGCCGCTGCCATCACTCGCCCGGCCGGCGATGCGATGGCGCGATATGGCAGTGGCCTGCTGCCTGTGGACTATCGATCGAGTTCACTGAACTCGCCGGTTTTCAACTATCCCTACGAGCGCACGCGGGACGCCCTGCGCGCCTTGTCGCAGGGCAGCGATCCTGATGCGCACCATGGCCACCTGATGCGCTACGTCAACCCGGCCGATGGCGGCTGGGCCATGCCGACCATCGCCACGATGATTCGCCTGCTGCCAAAGGGCTTCGCGACACGGCCGTACCGTTCGAGTGATAGCACGGTGTTCGTGGTGGTCGAAGGCCAGGGCGAGCTGCGCATCGGCGAGCAGCGTTTTGCGCTGACGCCGCATGACATCGTCGTGGTTCCTGGCTGGTCGGCCCATACCCTGCACGCAGCGGATGAGCTGGTACTGTTCTCGTTCTCTGACCGCGTCGCGCAGGAGAAGCTGGGCTTCTTCCGCGAGCAGCGTTTGCCTGGCTGATTGCCGCTGCCGAGGCCTCGAAGTTCCCATAACAAACCGGAGACATTGCATGCTGAAGAAGACATCGAAGCTGTTGACTGCATGGCTGGCCGTCGGCCTTTTTGCGCACACAGCGGCCCAGGCGCAAAGCGACTTCCCCCAACAGAAGCCGGTGACCCTGATCACCGCATTCGCCGCCGGCAGCGGACCCGATGCCACCTTGCGCCTGGTGGCCGAGAAGCTGGGCAAGCTGTGGAACCAGCGGGTGCAGGTGGAGAACAAGCCGGGCGGTGGTGGCTTCATCGCGATGGAAGCGGCCAAGCGCGCACCGCCCGATGGTTACACCTTGCTGCAGCTGGACAGCGACCACCTGGCCGCCGTGCCGCATCTGTACAAGCAGCGCGGCGCCGAGATGCTGAAGAACTTCGAGCCCGTGGCCTCGCTGTTCCGGACCACCTTCCTGGTGGCCGTGGCCACCGATTCGAAGCTGAAGACCATGGCCGATATCGTGGCCGCAGCCAAGGCCACGCCTGGCACGGTGACCTATGGCTCCTGGGGCGTTGGCAGCCCGGGGCACCTGGGCGGCGAACTGCTGGAGATGAAGACCGGCGTGCGCATGCAACATGTGCCTTATCGCGAAGTGAGCCAGCTGTTCACCTCGGTGGGCGCCGGTGATGTGGCCTGGAGCCTGGGCACCTTGCCATCCAGTTCAGGCGCCTACAAGGCGGGCAAGCTGCGCTATATCGCCGTTGCTTCTGCCAAGCGCCTGCCGCAGGTGCCGGAGGTACCCACGGCGGCGGAGGCCGGTGGGCCGGCCGACTTCGACGTGAATGCATTTGTGGTGCTGGTGTCGCCCAGGGGCATGCCCGCGGCATTGCGTTCGAAGATCAATGCAGATGTGGCGAAGGTGATTGCCGATTCGGAAATTCGCTCTCGTTTCGACACCTTTGCCTTCGAGCCTGTCACCTGGTCTCCAGACGAGATCGTTCGGAATACTGAAGCGAAGAGTCGGGTTTATGAGGCTTTGGTGAAGAAGGCGAACATCAGCCTGGACTGAGTCGACTTCCTTGTCGGTCTTTGATCGGCCTTGCCGGCGAGCATGACCACGCACGCGTGGCTCGCTGCTATCGTAGGTTCCGCACGCAGGCCCCGCAGGCACTCACGACCGCCCCGATGATCTCGTGAACCGATCAACACCATGGTCCAACTCGTCACCCCTACTGAAGCCCACCTGGCAAGCTACACCGCTGCGCTGGAGCGCGGCTGGTCGCCCAACAATGAGCGCGGCCTGGCAGCGACCAACGAGGAACTCGCGCTGATCCGAAGCGACCCGAAATCCTTTATCGAGTCGCTTGACGACAGAGAAGGCAAAGGCCTGCCTGTCACCATGCCGGACGGCTCTGTCGTCCCGCGTCTGCCCGGCTTCAGGCGCTGGATGTGGGACGGCGAGTTCGCGGGGAGCATCGGCTTCCGCTGGCAACGCGATACGACAGCCTTGCCGCCTTACTGCCTGGGCCATATCGGCTATTCGGTTGTTCCATGGCGGCAGCGCAGAGGCTATGCAAGCGCTGCGCTGATTGCCATGCTGGACGAGGCTCGATTGCTGAAGATGGCATTTGTCGAGCTCACCGCCGATCCCGACAATCTGCCTTCGCAGAAAGTCATTCTCGCGGCCGGCGGCAAGCTGCATGAACGCTTCACCAAGCCGCCGCAGTTCGGCAGCAAGCCCTGTCTTCGATTTCGCATCGATCTGGGCTGAGGCCGCCAATCGTTCACGACAGTCCACCGGCTGCGCGCCCGGCCAATGGGTGACGCAGGAGCGCCTGGCCCAGGCCCGCGCCCTGCTGGAGAACACAAAACTGTCGGTCGAGCAGGCGGCCACGCGCAGCGGCTTCGGTTCGGCCGAGGCCATGCGCCATCACTTCCGCGAACGGCTGAATACCAGCCCGCTGCGCTACCGCGCGAGCTTCAGGCCTGCTTCCGCACGCTGATCGTGTTTACCGGCTCGCCCTGGTTATCCACGCGGGCAGTGAGCAACCCTGGGGATAAGTGGTGGGGGGACGCTGCAAGCCCTTGTCGCGCACCGGTTTGAGACGCTGTGCCAGTTTCTGTGGCAGTGCGATGACGGTCGCGCTTCAGTGCCTGTAAGCCTGGACAGACAGCATCGCCGCCCAGGTGCAGATGGCGTCGATCAGGCCGTCCATCACTTCGGAGTCGCTGCTTCCCGAGCTGCGGCGCACGTGGAACGAATGGTCGGCATCGGCAAAGAGCCTCAGCCAGGCGAATCGGTCCAGATCCTGGGTCACTGCCTGCACCAGCTCGTTCTCGGCCAAGGCGTCGCGCGTACCCTGCAGGAACAGCATGGGCAAATGCACCTGGGCAAGATGCACCGCACGTGAACGCGCTGGCGCGCCTGCCGGGTGCAGCGGAAAGCCGACAAAGACCAGGCCTGCCACGTCGGTCAAGCCAGTCTCGGCCTGGGCCTGCGATGTCATGCGGGCACCGAAGGACTTGCCGCCTGCAAGCATCAGCGCAGCGGGCATTCTTCTGCGGGCTTCGGCCACCGCGGCACGCACGGCTGCATGGGCCACGGCAGGTGAATCGACTCTTCGCGAACCGCGTTCCATGTACGGGAACTGATAGCGCAAGGTGGCCACACCCTGCTCGGCCAGGCCGCCTGCCAAGGCCTGCATGAAGGGATGGTCCATGCCCGCGCCTGCACCATGGGCCAGGACCAGGCAGGTGTTGGCGCCTGCGGGCTGCAGCCACAGCGCGGACACCCTCTGTGTTTCCTGGGTCTCGCTTCGGATGGTGATGGTCAGACGCTTTTCTTGGGTGCTCATAAAGCCTATGCCAAAGCCCTTATGCCGAAGCCCATTTTCCAAATCCCTTTCCACGCCGTTTGTGCCGGCTCTTATTCCGGCACTTGTGCCAGGCCATGCATGGTCGATCGTAGCCGGTGGCCTGGCCTTGGTCTTCGCTGATAACAGTTGAAGTTGGCGTCCATTTGCCTGTCCCTCGGCCGGTACTTGTTCATGCCTGCCGCCACATGGAGGCCCTTCGCGCAAGCATTCGGGACTTCGGGTCGTCCCGCCGGAGAGTTCTGTTGCGAGAATAGGCTTGCCCCGAGCAACCACACAGCACACTTCACGCATGCAGTACCGTTATCCGCCGCGCCTGCCAGCCGGCTCACAAGAACGCAGCGCCAAGGCGCGCCAGGATGCCGAGGCCTTGTTCAGCCGAGCGGCGCCGACTCCGGAGCCTTCGTCCGCCGTCGTGATCCTCAAGAAACGCCGCTCGATTGCATCGCCAGGCGAAGCACAACCGGCCGATCTGCAGGAAAAGCCGCCGGAAGAGATGCGGGCGCCGAGAGTCCACCGGGTCGGCCCGAAGGATGATGAGGCCGTCGTGCCACCTTCTCCAATGACTGACCAGTCGACGGACGAGCCGCAGGTTCAGGCGCAAGCACAGCCCATTGCCGAGCCGGTCAAGACCCGCCGCCGCCGGCGCCTGCATGGCCCGGTTTCGATCCTGCGGCCCACGATCATCGATGTGGCCGACCCCGCAGCGGAAGCACCGCTGCAGGCCGAAGGGAACACCGAGCCGGCATCACAAGAGCAGGGTGTTGGCCCATTCCACTTCCAGCCCGTGAGGTCCAAGGCGTACGCTGCATTGCTGGCCCAGATTGCCAGGCTGGAGGCCGAAGCCGGCGCATTGCGCAGGCAGGAGGCAGCCAAGGCGATCCAGTGGATTCTGGCGGCGATACGGGACTATGGATTGACCCGGCAGGACCTGGGGTTCCGTTAGCCGCCACCAGTAGTCGCCACCATTAGTCGCCACCAGTGGTCGCCGTCGATACCCGCCGCTGGTGGCCACCCAGTGGCGTCCTTTCACACCAGGAGCGAGACCATGGCCCAATGGCGCAAGAAGACTGCTGACGAGGTTTACTCGACGGACGAGATCGAAGCCCGGCTCAAGGACGAGTTGCCGAAGTGGACCTTCGAAGACGGCTGGATTCGGCGCAAGTACAAGACCAGCGGCTGGAAGTCCACGCTGATGGTCGTCAACACCGTCGGCCATCTGGCCGAGGCCGCCTGGCACCACCCCGACCTGACCGTCTCCTATGCCTTCGTGACGGTGAAACTGATGAACCATGCGGCCAAGGGCATCACCGAGAAGGACTTCGAGCTGGCGCGCCAGATCGAGAACGTGGTGATGTGGCAACCGCAGGCCACCGAAGGTTCGGCGCTGGAAGGCACGCCGGACGACCCGCGCTTCAAATACCTGAAGTACGACTGAGTACGGCTGAGTACGGCTGAGTACGGCTGGGTACGGCTGAGCGCCTGGCACAGTCTGTCCCTCTATCGGTACATCGGCCAACCGGGCCACGGCTCTGCACTCGGGGTGGTGTAGCGCCGCCGATTGGGGATTCCCCGCAGGGAACGATGTTTGCTTTTGAGGTGCTGTCTCCCTGCGTCAGGGTGCCATGACAAGACTTCATGCCTTCATCTTCCGTGCTGTCCCGCTTGATGCCTGCTGACACTCGCATCGTGGTGACCGTGCATGCGCCGGGGCGTTTGCACCTTGGCTTCCTGGACCCGGCGGGCACGCTGGGGCGCCGCTTCGGCAGCGTCGGCCTGGTGATCGATGGTTTTGCGACCCAGGTCGACCTGGCGCCTGCACGGCAGGACGCGGTGCTGCCAGCCACCCCTGCTGCCAGCGAGGAAGTTGAGCGCGCCAGCAGCTATCTGCATGCGCTGCGCCAGCACAGCGGCCGGCATGAGCCGCTGCAGCTGAGGCTGCTACAGGTTCTGCCGACGCATGCCGGCTTTGGCTCGGGCACACAGCTGGCATTGGCCGTCGGGCGGGCGTTTGCGCTATGGCATGGCCTGGATGTCAGCACGGCCACGCTGGCGCGCTGGCTCGGCCGGGGCCTGCGCTCGGGCATCGGCATTGCGGGTTTCGACCAAGGCGGCCTGCTGGTCGATGGCGGCCCCAGCGCCGATGGCGGCGCGGCGCCCTTGCTGGCGCGCATGGACATGCCAGAGAGCTGGCGCATCGTCGTCGTGCAGGACCGGACACTGCGCGGCCTTTCGGGCAGCGATGAGCGCAAGGCCCTGGCCACGCTCACGCCCTTGCCGCAGGCCGCCGCGGCCGATGTCTGCCACCAGGTGTTGATGCGTGTGCTGCCAGGCGCCGCGGCGGCTGACTTCGGCCTGTTCGCCGCCGGCATCACCCGCATGCAGCAGGTGCTGGGCGAGCACTTCGCGCCGGCCCAGGGCGGCTCGGCCTATGCCAGCGCGGCAGTCGAGCGCCTGGTGCGCTGGCTGGGGCAGGAACAGGGCAGCGCCGGCATTGGCCAAAGCTCCTGGGGGCCGACGGGTTTTGCGGTCCTGCCATCCCAGGCACAAGCCGAGGCCAGGCTTGCCGCGGCCGAGCAGGCCGGTGTGGTTGATCCTGCGCTCACCGTCCGCATCGTCAGCGCCCGCAACAGGGGTGCCATGGTGGTGTGATGAGGCCTGATGTGATGAGGACCCTGGCCGCACTGCGCTGACCTGCCATCTGAGGTCTTGCCGGCCTGGGCGCCGGCAAGGCTCTTCAGTTCGACTTCGTTAGGCTCCACTTCGTTCTTTCGACAGGAAATTCCCATGGAACGCCCCTACATCCTTCACATGTTCACGCCTGGGCGACAGATGAGCCCCTTCGACGTCAACATGGCGGCCGACGCCGGTTATCAGATCATCGTGCCCTATGGCGATGTCGGCATCGATGCAATACGCGGTCTGACGCAGGACGCGATCTTTTCGCGCGGCCCCAAGGGCGTGGCGCGCACCGGCATCTTCATCGGTGGCCGCAATGCCATGCTGGCGGCCGACATGCTGCAGCGCGCCGAAGAGGCGATGGTGCCGCCCTTCGTGGTCTCGCTGATGGCCGACCCCAGCGGCGCCTACACCACGGCGGCGGCCATGGTGGCCTCTGTCGAGGCCGCGCTGAAGCGCCGGCATGCCAGCGGGCTGGATGGATTGCGTGTGCTGGTACTGGGTGGTACCGGCCCGGTGGGTCGGGTGGCCGGCGTGCTGGCGGCGCAATGCGGCGCCAAGGTCTTTCTCTCCAGCCGCGAGGGCGAAGCAGCGGCCGAAGCCGCGGCGCGCGAGACCGGCGCACGCTTCAATGTCGAGATGCACGGCGTCTCCGGCGGCGGGCGAGAGGCGGTTCGCGCGTCGCTGGCCGATGCCGACGTGGTGCTGGCCTGTGCGGCGGCTGGCGTGCAGGTGGTGTCTGCCGACGACCTGGGCGTGGCCAGGCGCCTGAAGGTGGCGGCCGACGTCAATGCCGTGCCGCCCGAAGGCGTGGCCGGCGTCGGCGTGATGGACGATGGCGCGCCGCTGGCTGGCACCGAAGCCCTGGGCATCGGCGCGCTGGCGGTGGGCAACGTGAAGTACCAGACCCAGCACCGCCTGCTGCTGCAGATGCGGGGCGCCGAGAAGAAGGCCGTGGTGCTGAGCTTTCCGCAGGCCTTTGCCACGGCCCGCGCCTTCCTCGCGGGTGAGCCCGCACCCGGCGAAGCCAAGCCGGCCGCCTAGGCCGGCCGGAACAGCCTGAAGCAGATGCCTGTGCTCGCGGTCGCGGCCCTGTCCGCCCGGATGATGGCCGAGGCGGCGCAGGCCGATGGCTTTGGGGTGATCGCACTCGACCTGTTCGGCGACCGCGATACACGGCGCGCCGCCGAGCAGTGGCGGCCGATCGGCGACGCGGCCGCCCTGCGCATCGACGGGCCGCAGCTGCTGGCTGCGTTGCGCGAACTGGCGGCGCGTGGTGATGTGATGGGCTGGGTGGCGGGTGGTGGCTTCGAAGGCCTGCCCGAGCTGTTGGCTGAAGGCGCGGCCATCCTGCCGCTGCTGGGCACGGCGCCGGCGGCGGTGCGGCGGGTTCGTGAACCGGCCCAGTTCTTCGGTTTTCTGGCCGCTCAACATATCCGTTATCCGGAGACGCAGTTTCAGGTGCCGCGAGACAGCCGCGGCTGGCTGCTGAAGAACGCGCACGGCTCGGGCGGCTGGCATATCCAGCATGCGGCGTCCTTTCTGGGCAGCGGCAGTGCCCGCGGTGCCTCGCTGCCGGCCCATCACTACTTCCAGCGTGCGCTGCCAGGCATACCGATGTCGGCCACCTTCCTGGCCAACGGGCGCGATGCCATCGTGCTGGGCTTCAACGAGTTGCTGCTGCGGCGCATGGGCTCGCGGCCGTTTGTCTACGGCGGTGCGCTGGGGCCAGTGCCGCTGCCGCATGCCATGGCCGCCACCATCAAGGCCGTGCTGGGCAAGCTTGCGGCCGAGTTCTCGCTGTGCGGGTTGGGCAGCCTGGACTTCATACGCGAGCAGGCCGATGGCGAGCGCTTTGCGGTTCTGGAAGTCAACCCGCGCCCGCCAGCCACGCTATGGGCCCATGCCCACAGGCTGGCCCGCGGTGCGATGGGCGCGCATGTGCAGGCCTGCCTGCAAGGCCTGCTGCCCGCACCGATGCCGCTGGCAAGACCGCAGGACCTGCCGGCGCCAGATGGTGTTGCCGGGTTGGACATCGTCTATGCACGGCGCCCGCTCGTGCTCAATGCCGCCGCCGCACAGCGCCTGGCCGCATGGCCCGCGGCGCATGATCTGCCCTGGTCTGCCACCGCTTTCGAAACCGGTGAACCGGTGTGCAGCCTCAGTGCCCGCGGCGCGCATGCGACCGAGGTGAAGGCGCGGCTGCAAGCGGCGCGCGAAGCCTTGCTGAACGATCTCGAGAAGGATGAGGAGAGGGTTTGATGAGCGACGAGACTTCCCCTGCGCATTTCATTTCACGCGGCCGCACGCTCAGCGTGAACGCGCTGGCCCGGCCGCTGGTGCGGCGCCTGCTTGCACAAGCCGAGGCGCTGGATGTGCAGGTGATGAACGACCCCAGCGGCGTCTGCATCGTCGATGCAGGAATAGCGCCCAAAGGCAGCGTGGCCGCGGGCCTGCTGATCGCCGAGATCTGCATGGGCGGCCTGGGCCATGTGAGCCTGCGCGCGGACAGCTCGCAGGCCTGGCCCACCTGGGTGGACGTGACGAGCGCTCAGCCGGTGCAGGCCTGCCTGGGCAGCCAGTACGCGGGCTGGAGCCTGGCGGCCAGCAAGGAGGAAACCGGCGGCAAGAAGTTCTTCTCGCTGGGCTCGGGCCCGGCGCGGGCGCTGGCTGCCAAGGAGACGCTGTTCACCGAACTCGGCGTGCGCGACCGTGGCGACGAGGGTGTGCTGGTGCTGGAAGTGGACCGGGTACCGCCAAGGATCATCGTCGACAAGTTGCTGCGCGACTGCGGCCTGGCACCCGCGGGCCTGACCCTGGTCCTCACCCCCACCACCAGCCTGGCAGGCACCACCCAGGTGGTGGGACGCGTGCTGGAAGTGGCGCTGCACAAGGCCCATGAGCTGGGCTTTGCACTGGCCAACATCGTCGACGGCACGGCCACCGCGCCTCTGCCCACGCCCAGCCCGGATGGCGTGGTGGCCATGGGCCGCACCAACGACGCGATCCTCTACGGCGGCCGGGTGCAGCTGACGGTGACCGGCAGCGACGATGCGGCTCGCGAACTGGCGCGCCAGCTGCCTTCGCGCAATTCACGCGACTACGGCCGTTCCTTCGCGGACATCTTCAAGGAAGCCGGCTACGACTTCTACAAGATCGACGGCGCCCTGTTCGCGCCCGCAGAGGTATGGGTCAGCAACCTCGACAGCGGCAATACCTGGCACGCCGGCGGCACCGACCTGGCATTGCTGAACCGGCTGTGGCTGCAGGAGGCGTGACGCAATGAAGCCCCCACGCTCTCTTCGTTCGCTGTCCCTTGGGGCGCGCCAGCGCCTTCAGGCGGCCGGGCGGCGCTGATATGGCTGCGCCAGACATGGCAACGGGCCCAGGCCTGCGCGTGGTCATCATGACCGACGAGAAAGGCTGGCACACGCGCCAGGTCCAGGCCGCGCTGCGGGCCCGCGGCGCGGTGGGCTATTGCGTGGACCTGGCGGACTGCCACATCAACACCAGCGCGTCCTGGCATGGCCTGGCCATCCCCGGCTTCGGCCGCGAGCTGCCGGATGCTGCGCTGGTTCGCGGCATTGCCGGTGGCAGCTTCGAGCAGGTGACCAAGCGCCTGGGCATCCTGCATGCGCTGCGTGAACTGGGCGTGCCGGTCTACAACGATGCGCGAGCCATCGAGCGCAGCGTCGACAAGTCGATGACCAGCCTGCTGCTGCATGCCGCGGGTATCCCGACACCGCCAACCTGGGCCACCGAGTCGCTGGCGCAGGCCCGGCGCATCGCCATCCGCGAAGGTGCGGCCGGCCATGCGCTGGTGCTGAAGCCGCTGTTCGGCTCGCAGGGCAAAGGCCTGCAGCTCATCGGCCACGTGGATGGCGTGCATCACCCATTGCCCAGGCTGGAGTCGGGCTATGGCTCGCTGGCCTATCTGCAGCGCTTTGTTCCGCCCACCCACGCGCCGGGTTTCGATTGGCGGGTGCTGGTGATTGGCGGCCGCGCCGTCACGGCGATGCGGCGAGTCAGCGAGCACTGGATTCACAACGTGGCCCAGGGCGCACGCTGCGAGCCGGCCGAGCTGACACCGGCCTTGGCCGAGCTGGCCGAAGCCGCCGCGCGTGCATTGGACATGGACTACGCCGGCATCGACCTCGTGCCCTCGGGCAGTGGCGCCGCGATCCAGGTGATCGAGGTCAATGGCGTTGCCGCCTGGCAGGGCTTGCAGAAGGTGACCGGTTTCAACATCGCACGCGCCATCGTCGATGACCTGGTCGACCGCAAGATCGCGGGCGCCCGGGCGACGTCCTCCGCATCGGCAGCGCCAGCCCGGCGCACGCAGATCCAGGCATGAGCCTGCACGGCCGCCCGAAGGCGAATCCCGTCCTGCAGAGACGGCGCGTGGCGCCGAAGGTGCAGCGGTGAACCCGTCCCTGGCCCAGGCAGCCTTCCTGCGCGCCTGCGCGCTGGACGTGGCGGTGCGCAAGCCCGGCAATGTCAGTCGCCATTCCGCCGGACATGGCATGCAGGCCGAAATGTTCCTGAGCAGCGCGCAGGCCGCAGCGGCGCCCTTGCTGACGCCCGGCGCGCGGGTTGGCGCGCGCATCGAGTCGGCACAGGCCGCTTCCTGGCAGGCGGCCGGATGCAATACCAACCTGGGCATCCTGCTCCTGTGCGCGCCCTTGGCAGCGGCCTTCGAGTCCTGCTCGCCAGGCTGCAGCTGGTTTGATCTGCGGCAGGCCATCGAGGCCGTGCTCGCCGATCTGGACCTGGCCGATGCAGCCACCGCCTACCGCGCCATTGCCGCTGCCAACCCGGGTGGCCTGGGCGAGGCGGAAGCCGAAGACGTCCACCAGGCCCCGAGCATCAATCTGCGCGAAGCGATGGCGCTGGCGGCTGAACGCGACAGCATCGCGCGCCAGTACCGCGATGGCTTCGCCGATCTGCTGGCGCTGGCCGAGTCTGCGCAGCAGGGCACTGGCGGTCCCGGCCTGGCCTTCGATGACTGGCATGGGCTCGATCCGGACCCTGGCACCGTGCGGCTGGTCCAGCGCCTGTACCTGGCCATCCTCTCCCGTTGGCCCGATTCACACATTGTTCGAAAGCACGGCGAGGCGGTGGCACACACTGTCATGCGCTCGGCGCAGCCTTGGGGTACGCGCGCCGAGGCAGGCGAGGCGCTGGATGCAGACCCGGCCTTCGCTGCATGGGATGCGAGGCTCAAGTCCGAGGGACTCAACCCCGGTACCAGCGCGGATTTGACCGTGGCCACGCTGATGCTGGCCGGCTGGATGGCGCGCGCCGCGCTGCCTGCTGCTGCGCCGCCGGCCCCTTGAGCCCAGCGTGGCACGGATCGTGATATCCGATAGATGCGTTGGCCACCTGGCCAGCGATTTCACGACCGAATAACTGCATCCAGGAGATCAAGGAACCATGGCAAAGATCAATCACATGATGGTCGGCGAGTCCCTCGTCGGTGAAGGCAACGAGGTCGCCCACATCGACTTGATCATCGGGCCGCGTGGCAGCCCCGCCGAATCTGCGTTTGCGAACGCGCTCACCAACAACAAGGACGGCTTCACCGCACTGCTGGCCGTCGTGGCTCCCAACCTGCTGACCAAGCCGGCGACCGTGATGTTCAACAAGGTCACGATCAAGGGCGCCAAGCAGGCGGTGCAGATGTTCGGACCGGCCCAGCGTGGCGTCGCCATGGCCGTGGCTGATTCGGTCGAAGACGGCACCATCCCCGCCGACGAGGCCGACAACCTGTTCATCTGCGTCGGCGTGTTCATCCATTGGCTGGCCGAGGACGACAAGAAGATCCAGGACTACAACTACCAGGCCACGCGCGAGTCGATCAAGCGCGCCGTGACCGGATCGCCCACGGCCGCCGAAGTGGTGGCCAAGAAGGGCACGAGCGCCCACCCGTTCGCGGCTCACGTCTGACTTGCCTTTCGAGGCTGGGCGCGCCGCAAGGCGACCTGGCCCGGTGTACCCAGCTGCTGACTGGGTCCCCAGGGTTGCGTAGGGTGGCCCTGGGGTTTTTCTTCAGCGGGGCTTGGAGCGCTCGCCGGGCACCATGCCGCTGGCCAGCAGGTACAGGGTGGCGTTGGCCGTCGGGCCGGGGTTGGCAGGGGCTTCGCGTTCGATCTGCACACCCACGGCATCGACATCGTCGAACTTCTTGGGCTTGGTCACCTTGACCCGGACCCAGCGTGCGCCGAACTCCGCAATCAGGATCTCGGCCACGGTCTCGGCAAAGGCTTCCAGCAGTTGCAGGCGGTGCTCTTGCAGCAGCCTGTGCAGGCGCTCGCGGACCCGGCCGTAGTCGATGGTGTCGCCGATGCGGTCGGTGTCGCAGGCGCGCGATCGCGTCAGGCCGGCATGCAGGTCAATGCGGATGGGCTGCGGGTGATGCAACTCCGATTCATGAATGCCGATGACCGTGTGGCCGACAAAGCCTTCGATGAAGATGACGTCCAATGCACGCGGCGCCGAGGGCTCGGCGGCAGGCGACAAGGAGAGGCTGGGAGCAGGGCGGATGCTTGGGCTCAAGAGATTGTCTCCAGTGGGGTTGTTGGCGAGCTGTTCCCTGATGGACTGTTCGCTGATGGACCATTCCCATTCGGGCTGTGCAGGCATGCTGCTCGGCCAGTGCAATATGCGGGCCACTGTGTGACCTTGGTGGCTTCGTTGAAAGTGCGTGTTACGGTGGCGGCCTTTCCCCGGTGGTTCCCCGTGTTTAACCGGGTGCGGGCCCAAGCCCTGGGTTCCAGAATGGCTGGCCTCTAAGAGTCACGGCATGGCCTTGCGGAGAATTCCTTGGATCTGACATTGCACGATTCGATTCGCAGCGTAGACCGGCACGCAGAGCGCGTGCTGGAGGTCGTGCGCAGCGGCCTTCATGAGCATGGCAACGATGTGCTGATGCGCTCCTGGGGCCGTTGCGTCAACGAGTACCGGCTGGATCCCTCCAAGCCACGCGGCCCGGCGATGGTCACCCAGGCCTCGCTGGAAGAACGCTGCGCGCGCCGTGCCGATGTGATCGACTGCGCCCGCCATGAGATGACCACGCTGTACCAGCAGCTCGCGGACCTGGAAACCGCGGTGGTGCTGACCGATACCGATGGCGTGATCGTGCACCTGGTGTCCTCGCCCGAATTCGCTGCCGAGGCCGCGCCGCTGGGCCTGCGCTGCGGCGGCATCTGGAGCGAGACCGAGGCCGGCACCAATGGCATGGGCACCTGCCTGGCCGCCGGTGCGCCGGTGTCCATCCGCCGCGAAGATCATTTCTTCAGCCTGTTCACCCAGCTCACCTGTTCGGCCGTGCCGGTCTTCGACCCCTCCGGCGAGATTGCCGCGGTGCTGGATGTCACCAGCCGCTCCAGCCTGATGCAGCAGCATGTGCTGGTGCTGCTGGGCATGACGGCGCGCATGATCGAGAACCGGCTGATCGACCTGCGCTTCCGCGATGCGCATCCGCTGCATTTCCACAGCCGGCCGGAGTTCGTCTACACCTTGCACGAAGGCAAGCTGGCCGTGTCCGACGACGGGCGCGTGCTGGCCGCCAACCGCAGCGCGCTGTTCCAGCTGGGCCTGCAGTCGATGGACGACATCCGCTCGCGCCGCGTCGATGAGCTGTTCCAGAGTTCGCTGGAAGACATGCTGGTGCGCAGCACCTCCTCGTCCTTCCATCCGGTGGTGACCTACCGCGCCGGAGCCGCACTGCGCTTCTTTGCGGTGGCCCGCCGGCCTGCATCGGAGCTGGTGGCCTCGGACCGCGGTGCGACGGTCTTCAACACGACGACCACCGCGTTTTCACAATCGATCTCACCGGCCCTGGTGCCGACCCGTGCACGGCCGCCGCTGATGCGGCCGGTCACGCCCGGCTGCACCTTCAAGGACCCGCAATTCATCTCGCACCTGGAGACCGCCAAGCGCGTGATTGCGCGGCAGACGCCGGTGCTGCTGCGCGGCGAAACCGGCTCGGGCAAGGAAGTGTTTGCGCGCGCGGTGCATGAGTCCAGCCCGCATGCCAGCGGCAGCTTTGTCGCCGTCAACTGCGCCAGCCTGCCCGAGACCTTGATCGAGGCCGAACTCTTCGGCTACCGCGCCGGCGCCTTCACTGGTGCACAGCGCACCGGCCGCCGCGGCAAGATCCTGCAGGCCGATGGCGGCACCTTGTTCCTCGATGAAATCGCGGACATGCCGCTGGACCTGCAAGCCCGCTTGCTGCGTGTGCTGGACGAGCGCCAGGTCACGCCGCTGGGCACCGAGGAAACGCTGCCGGTGGACTTCCAGCTCATCAGCGCCAGCCACCGCCATCTGCCGACGCTGGTGCAGGAAGGCCAGTTCCGCGAAGACCTTTACTACCGCCTGGCCGGCATCGAATTGCAGCTGCCCGCGCTGCGTGAACGCAGCGACCGGCGCGAGGTGATCATGGCCGTGCTAACAGCCGAAGCCGGTGGCAAGGCTGCGCTCAGTGCCGATGCCGAGCGCCTGCTGATGGAGCACCGCTGGCCCGGCAACATCCGCCAGCTGCGCCATGTGCTGCGCAGTGCCGCGGCGCTGGCTGATGGCAAGACCATCACCCGCGAACACCTGCCTTCGCTCACGGCCGGGCAGTCCTTGCACGCCCAGCCGCTGCAGGCGCTGGCCAGCGAGCCCCTTGCTCCGCAGCTGGCGGCGCCGATGGCGGGTGATGAGCCGGCCGGCGAGCGGCCACCCCTGCCCAAACTCAACCCGATCCAATCCAACGAGCGACAGGTGCTGATGCGTATGCTGGAGCAGCACCGTTGGAACGTCAGCAATGTCGCCAAGGCCCTTGATGTCAGCCGAAACACCCTCTACCGCAAGCTCCACAGGCTGCACATCGATATCTCGCATCCGGAGTGATGCTGCTGCCGCATTGGCCGCATTGGCCGAAGTGGCCGCATTGGCCAATAGCGACCGCCCGGATGGCTTGAGCCGGGCTGTCGCGGCCGAAGGCGGGGATTCCAATTCATCGCTGGACATTCATTCCGAGTCGCATTCTCAATCGCCACTCGACTCCGAATCCTCGCCGCCCCGTTCACGCTTTGCCTGGTGCGTCACCGGCTCCGGGCATTTCCTCGAAGAGTCCATGGCACTGGCTGCGCGCCTGCCGAATGTGGACCTGTTTCTCTCGGCCGCGGCCGAAGAAGTGCTGCCGCTTTACAAGCTGCGCATCGAAGGACTGAAGACCCGCTTTCGCGTGCATCGGGACACGACGGCCAGTGGCGTGCCGGTGGGCCGGCTCTATGACGATGTCTATCACACCGTGGTGGTGGCGCCGGCCACCAGCAACACGGTGGCCAAGTGCGCCTTCGGCATCAGCGACACCTTGCCCACCAACATGTTTGCCCAGGCCGGCAAGCTGGGCATCCCGGGCATCGTGTTTGCGTGCGACACCGAACCGGTGGTGGTCACCAAGTCGCCGCATGATTGGGTCACCTTGAGGCCGCGGCGCATCGAGCTGGCGAATGTCGACAGGCTGCGCGAGATCGACTTCTGCCAGGTCGTCAGCTCGCCGGCCGAACTGGAAGCAGTCTTGGACGCGCGACTGAACGAGTTGTCCCTCGCATGGAACACATCGTCTTCCTGACCGGGCGGCTGGCCCAGCCCAACCTGGAGCGCGTGCTCGCCGGCATCGATTCGGCGCCGTTCACTTGGGAAGTTAGGGAAATCGGCCTGCAGGTAGCCGCACTGATGACGGCGGACATGATCCGCCGCCGTGTGAAGCTACCGGTGCAAGCCGATCGCATCATCGTGCCGGGGCGTTGCCGAGGCGACCTGGACGCGCTGGCGCAGCACTTCGGCATGCCGGTGCAGCGCGGCCCGGAGGAGCTGAAGGACTTGCCGCGCTTCTTCGATCGCGCGGCCAAGCCGATCGACCTGGACAGCTACGAGGTGGCGATCTTCGCCGAGATCGTCGATGCGCCGCGGCTCTCGGTGGAAGCCATCGTCGAACGTGCACGGCGCTATGCCGCCGATGGCGCCAATGTCATCGACCTGGGCGGCCTGCCCGAGACCCGCTTCGACCACCTGGCCGACAGTGTGCAGGCCTTGAAGGCCGAGGGCTTCACGGTCAGCGTCGATTCGATGGACCCGGCCGAGCTGCTTCGGGGTGGCCGGGCCGGTGCGGACTATCTGCTGAGCTTGAACCTCGACACCTTGTGGGTGGCCGACGAGGTCGATTCGACACCGATCCTGATTCCGCGGGAACCAGCTGATGAAGACTCGCTGCACCAGGCCATCGAAGTCCTGCAGAAGCGCGGCCGCGCTTTTCTGGCCGACCCGATCCTTGACCCGATTCCGTTTGGCCTGGCCGCGTCCATCGTGCGTTATCACCGGCTGCGCGAACGTTTTCCCGATGTGCCGATCATGATGGGCGTCGGCAATGTCACCGAGCTGACCGAGGCCGATACCAGCGGGATCAACGCGGTGCTCTTCGGCATGGCGGCCGAGTTGAAGGTTTCTGCGGTGCTGACCACCCAGGTCAGCCAGCACGCACGGCGTGCGGTGCGCGAGGCCGACTGGGCGCGCCGCATCATGCATGCGGCGTCGCGGCTGAACAGCCTGCCCAAGGGCATCAGCGATGCCTTGATGACGGTGCATGCCAAGCATCCGTTTCCCGATACGCCGGCCGAAATCGAAGCCACCGCGGCCCAGGTGCGCGATGGCAATTTTCGTGTCCAGGTCTCGCCGCAAGGCCTGCATGTCTACAACCGCGACGGCCTGCGCCTGGCCCAGGACCCGTTTGCGCTGTGGCCGCAGCTGCAGCTGGACGACGATGCCGCGCATGCCTTTTACATGGGCGTGGAACTTGCACGCGCCGAGATTGCGTGGCGCCTGGGCAAGCGCTATGTCCAGGACCAGCCGCTGGAATGGGGCTGCGCGACCGAACGCCGGGCCGAAGACCTGAGCCGCTGGTGCGGCCCCGGAACGACGATGACCAAGACACCCGCCACCCGGGCCAGCGCCATCGAGACAAGCGGTGCAGGGACAAGCGTCGCAGGGACAAGCGGCGCAGGGACAAACGGCGCAGGGACAAACGGCACCAAGACAAGCGGAACAGAGACAGCGGGAACGACCGCGAACTGACGATGAACGATGTGATTTTCGAGACCGTGATCACCACGCAGTCTGCGCAAGGCCGGCCGCATGTGGCGCCGATGGGCGTGCGCTACCGCGATGGCCATGTGCTGCTGATGCCCTTCAAGCCTTCGGCCACGCTGGACAACGTGCTCGCCACCGGCCATGCGGTGCTGAATGTGCTGACCGATACGCGGGTGTTCGCAGGCTGTGTCACCGGCCGCAAGAACTGGCCCTTGCTGCCCGCTGAAAGGATCAAGGGCGTCAGGCTGGCCTGTGCGCTCAGCCACCTGGAGTTGCGCCTGGCCGAACAGCGTGACGATGTTCAGCGCCCGGTGCTGCAGATGGCGCGGGTGCACGAGGTGAGCCACGCGCCTTTCGTCGGCTTCAACCGCGCGCAGGCCGCGGTGGTGGAAGGCGCCATCCTGGTCAGCCGCCTGCGCATGCTGCCGCCGGAGAAGGTGGCCAGCGAGATGGCCTATCTGCAGATTGCCATCGACAAGACCGCAGGCCCTGAAGAGCATGAGGCCTGGGGATGGATTGCCGAGGCCGTCGCGCGGCACCGTGAATTGTCGAAAGAGGAGTCGTGATGCGTTTGCTGGTCAGTGTGCGCAGTGTTGAAGAAGCTTTGGTCGCCGCACGCGGCGGTGCCGATTTCATCGACCTGAAGGAGCCGCGCGCCGGTGCCTTGGGCGGCCTGCCGGTTGCCACCATCCGTGCCATCGTCAGCGCGCTGCGCGAGCAGGAAATAACGCTGCCGGTGAGCGCCACGATTGGCGACCTGGCGATGGACAGCCTGCCCGAGCTGATGGCCCAGGTGCAGGCCGTCGGCGCCTGCGGGGTGGACTATGTGAAGGTTGGCATCGAGCCGGTGCCGGCAGCCGCCGCGGTGCTTGAGGCGCTGGCCCGCTGCGGCCGGCCCATCGTGCCGGTGTTCCTGGCCGACCGCGGCATCGATTTCACGCAGCTGGCGCAGGCCTGTGCCTTGAGCTTCCCGGGCATCATGGCCGACACGGCGGACAAACATGCCGGGAGCCTGTTCGATTTGGTTTTGCCAGCGGTCCTGCGCCACTTTGTGAGCACGGTGCGTGAAGCCGGATCGATGGTCGGGCTGGCCGGCGCCTTGCGTGCTGCCGATGCGCAGAAGTTGCTGGCCTTGCAGGCGGACTTCGCCGGCTTTCGCACGGCGGTATGCCATGGCGACAGAAGCTCGACATTGGACCCGCAGCGCCTGCGCGATCTGGCAGAGGCGCTGCGGCCGAGCACTTTGCTGGTTACGAGTTGAGCTGTTGTTGCTGACTCCGCTTACTGGCTGAGCTGATTGATCGGGCTGATCGGTCCGATCTGCCGGCCATCACCCAGCAGCAGCGAGCGCATGCGTTCGAGTTCGTTCTTGTGCAGGAAGTCGATAGGGAAGGGCGCGTCTCCTGCCAGCACGCCAAAGCGCTGGTCGACGATGCCGGCCTCGCACAGCTGTGCCAGCGTGAACAGCGGATCGACGGTGCAGGACTTGACGACCACCAGCCGCTCGGCATTCAGCCTGCGCGCCAGGTCGAGCGCAATGCTGTCGGAAGTGACCTCCCAGTTGGTATGCGGGTCGGGCTGGTCGCGCTGCAATTCAAAAGGCTGCCATAACGCGGGCTGGCCCTTTTGCAGCACGCGGCGGATCTCGGTCTCGCTGGTGGTCAGCCGCAGGGCCGGGTTCATGGCATGCATCTGGTAGCCCACTTGCGCCATCGCCAGCAAGGCCATGTTGTGGGCGGCCAGGTCGTTGAACTGCCAGTGGGCCTGAACGCGCCGCACCTCATCGGCAAAGCTGCCGCCGCCGCTGACCACCGCGACGCGGCCGCCACCCAGCTGCGCCAGCAAGTCCAGCCAATCCACCAGCACCGGGTCTGCGCACAGGCTGCCGCCGAGCTTGACGATCCACATCAGCGTTGTGCTCCGTCCAGCAAGGTTGCGACAGCAACGCAGGGCGCGCAGACCTGGGACCAGGCTGCAACGGCGCTGCGGTCGCAGACAGCCGTGTCGGCAATGCGCGCGACGTCGGCGCCATAAGTGCGCTGACGCAGCGATACGGGCGCGATGAATCCGTCGTCCGTTGGCGCCTGCTGGGCCAGCGCAGCGGCCAGCACATCGGCCACCAGAAAGTCGCCACAGCCGGCGCTGACGATCACGGCTTCGCCGGACATCCGCTGCGCCGCCATCACGCGACGGAGCTGGCCACCCAGCTCCGCCACCTGCTCGCCGCGCCAGGCGCGCGCAAAGTCCAGCCAATCTTCGGCGGTGCCATTGCGTTCATCCAGGCCCACCATGCGGGCCAGCCTGCGGCGTGTGGCCAAGGGGGTCTTGGCCGCGCCGTCCGCGCTGGGATGGAGGTCGTGCGCCGGGTCCAGCTCGCCGGTCAGGCGGTAGACATCGGCCACGGTCGCAAAAAACTCGTTCATCACATTGAGCCGGCGCCCTCGCCACGGAATGCGTCGAGCCAGCGCACACAGCGGCGTACGCACGACACCGTGATAAACCAGCTCGCCGGTGGCCAGGCGGTCGGCATCCGTGCGGCTGGTGGAGGCAACACGGCCATTGCTGAAGGCAATCAAATCAGTCGTGGTGCTGCCGATGTCGATCAACACGCCGTCGCCAAAGCAAAGCGCGGCATGCTGGGCCGTGGCCAGCCAGTTGGCCGAGGCAATGTGCTGCCAGTGCCGGCCGACATCGCCTGCGCCACACCAGCCTGCATCGCCGGCATAGAACTGCAGCGCCTGGGGCCGGGGCTGCAGGCTTTGCGACAGCTGCTGCGCGATGCGCTGCACGCCGTCTTCGCGGTCGGCAAACAGGTCGGTCATCTCGCCTGTCATGGTCACCGCATGGCTGGCCGCCGACAGTTGCGGCCAGCGTTGGCGGGCCTGCTGCAAGGCGCTGTCCAGATGCTGCAGGCCTTGCCATAGCGGGCAGGCCCACTGCGCCACATCCAGCACCCGGCCATCCTGCATCAGGCAGGCCTTGAGGTGGGCGCCTCCGACGTCCCAGCCGACGACGCTTCTTTCAGACGTTAGCATCGGCAAGGTGATTCACGAATGTTCTGGCGCCGGAGGGTGCGGGCGCATTCACCGGCATTCTTACTGGCCATTCCACGGCTCCCGCTCGCATCGATGGACCGGCCTGCGCATGCAGCTGCAGGATCTCGTCCGCCAGGTTGCGCCCGAGCGCCTGGGACAGGCCCACATAGGCGCAGGTCAGCCGCGGGTTGACCTCGATCACCACCGGCCCGCGCTGCGCGTGCCAGACCAGGTCGATGCCGACGAAGCCGCGCAGGCCGGGCACAGCGGCCACCACTTGCTCGGCCAGCGCGCGCAGCACAGGCATCCGTTCATCGTCAGCAGGCCAGATCCTGATCGACACACCGGTGTAGGCCAGGACGCCTTGCTCGTCGATTCCGATGTGCTGGCGGTTCACCGACAGCAGCTCGCAGCCTTCGGCCTTGCACAGCAGCGAGATGCTCAGCGCCTCACCCGGCACCCAGGGCTCCAGCGCAATCGCCGCGCCGCGCAGCGAGCGCCGTGCCCAGTCTTCGCGTGCCGCGGAGAAGCTGGCATGCACGCGGGTGGCCACGCTGCCCGCGCCGTCGTCGGGTTTGACGACCCAGGGCGCGTTGTCGCAGGGTTGCGCAAAGGCCAGTGGCGTCGTGATGCTGCGTTCGGCCAGGCGCTGCAAGGTGGCCTGCTTGCTCGATGCCAATCGAATGGCCGGCCCATCGCAGCCCAGCCAGCGCGCGGGTGGCACCACGGCCTGCAGCCGTGTGAGCAAGCCATCGGTCTCCGGTGCGATCACCCAGCTCAGGCTGTGCAAAGCGGATTGGCGCTCGACGAAATCGACTGCCGATTCGCCGGGGCGAGGCACGGCGGTCTTGATCGACCCGGCAAGTGGCGGCAATCGGGCATCGCTGGCAACGGTGATCGTCAGCTCGGGACTGCTCGGCAAGCCGCGCAGCAAGTCGGCCACCAAGGCGTCCCGCATCGCCAGGCCCTGGGCCAGCAGCTCGGCATGGCCTGCCGACGCATCGTCCGCGCCCAGGCCACCACCGCTGAGATACTCATACACGAAGACGCTTTTCACGCTGGCACCTGCCCATTCATCATGATCCTGATTCCCGTGCTCGACCTGCTGCAAGGCCAGGTGGTCCGTGCAATAGCCGGCAATCGCGCGGCATACCGGCCCATCGTCTCCCGGTTGTGCCAGGGCAGCGACCCTCTGGCGGTGGCGCGGTCGCTGTGCGAACACTGCGCAAGTTCGCAGCTGTACCTGGCCGATCTGGACGCGCTGCAGGGCGGGGCAGTCCAGCTGGATGCGCTGCGCACGCTGCTGCAAAGCCTGCCGGAGCTGGAGCTCTGGCTGGACGCAGGCTTTGCCGATGCCGCTGCCGCCGAGGCGTTGCGCCAGCAACTGGGGCCGCCGGCCGAGCGCGTGGTGTTCGTGTTCGGCAGCGAATCGCTGCGCTCGCGCGAAGCGCTGGCCCAGTGCTTCGACCCCACGCAGCCCGGCGCGGCGGGCCGGGTGCTATCGCTGGACAGGCGCGGTGGCCAGCGCCTGGACGCCGCCGGCTGCTGGGACGCGGTGGAGCTGTGGCCCCGGCGCGTCATCGTGATGACCCTGGAACGTGTGGGCTCGGATGCCGGCCCGGACCTGGACACGCTGCGTGAACTGCGGGCCAAGGCGTCTGGCGCAATGCTGGTGGGGGCTGGCGGCATCCGCAACGAGGCCGACCTGGCCCGCGCGCAAGAGGCCGGCGCCGATGCCTGGCTGGTGGCCAGCGCCCTGCACGATGGCCGCCTGCCGCGCCGGACCCGCTGAGCCCAGGCAGTGGCCGGCGGGATGGAGAAAGGCAAGTTCATGGCCACTGCGCATCACGATTCGTGCCATCGCGCAGGATCGCGCGAATCAAGCGTTTGGCGATTCTGCACCGCCAGAAACGCGACATAGTGTTCCAGTTTTGGCGGCTGCGCTTCCGCTGGGCGCGGGGGGATCTGGTGGGTTGCCTGGCCGCTTGCACTGGCCTGAGGCGGAGTGGCACATCGCTTGCGTCATGACAACCGAAATGGAACCCCCACGCTCACTTCATTCGCTGGTCCACGGCCAGCCCTGCATGGCTGGCCGCCTCGCCTGGCGAGGAACGGGCCGCAGCGCCTGTTCCTCGTCCGGGCTCGGCCCCGCGGGGGCGTGTCAGTGCCTTCCGGCGGCCGGGCGGCCCTGAAATGACCTCCGTTTCGACTTCCAGCCAGCCGGCAAGTGGCTGGACCTGCCCGTTCTGCCCTTTGCTGTGCGATGACATGCGCCCGCCCGTGGCCGCAGCAGGCGGCGCGCTGGCCTTGGGCGACGTCGATTGCCCGCGCGCCCAGGCGGCGTTGGCGACGTTCAACGCCGTGCCAGCCCAAGCCAGCCCGCAACTCAATGGCAAGGATTGCAGCCTGGAGACGGCCATCGACGCCGTGGCCCGCGTGCTGGCAGCCAGCCGCCAACCCCTGTTCAGCGGCCTGGGCACCGACGTGGCGGGTGCGCGGGC
>JADMIO011486888.1_pt1 | contig 79750 bp, 77 predicted proteins | sample 8958161 | NCBI WGS metagenome assembly JADMIO01 (sample SAMN16585339, study PRJNA669376) | soil metagenome | isolation source: Crop rotation soil | place: USA: Cullars Rotation, Alabama | collected 2011 | reverse complement strand
GCCGCGACTTCAAGTCACGTGAATTCCAAGCTTCGGATCCCACTGTGCTGGAAAGTGCTCGCGAACGCGGCGGGATCAGTCGCCCGCCTGGAGACCGGAGTCGGCCCGCTGAAGCCCCTCGCAGAAAACCGGGATGCATTCGAAAGGGCGCTTGCCGATCCAGACACGCTCGCCGACTGGTTTCTTGCGCCCACTTCCAGCTAAAGGGCACTCGCGATGGCGAGGAGGTAAGGCTTGAGGTTATAGACTGATCGTCACCCTTCGACAGGAAGATCAACGATGGCACTCGCGCTCTACGGTCATCCCTTCTCCTCGTACACCCAGAAAGCGCTCATCGCACTGTATGAGAACGGAACGCCGTTCGAGTTTCGCTGCATCGGGCCGGATACGCCGGAACATTCGGCCGAATGGCTCAGGCGTTGGCCGCTGCGCAAGTTCCCGCTGCTCCTGGACGGCGAGCGCGAGTTCGTCGAGACCAGCATCATCATCGAGTACCTGCAGCTGGCATATCCTGGGCCGGTGCGCCTGATACCCGCCGACCCGATGGCAGCGCTGAACGTGCGGTTCCTCGATCGCTTCTTCGACCTGCACGTGATGGAGGCGATGCAGGTTGCGGTCGACAGTGCGCTGAAACGCGTCCCGACGAAGAGCGAGGCAGGATTGGCCCTCGCCAGCGAAAGGCTGGAGCGCGCCTACGCCTGGCTCGAGGGACACCTCGCCGGAAAAACCTGGGCCGCAGGCGCGGATTTCACTCTGGCGGACTGCGCGGCGGCGCCTTCGCTGTTCTACGCGGACTGGACGTACCGGATTCCCGAGACCTATCCCCTGTTGCGGGCGTACCGCGCGCGGTTGCTTGCACGCCCGTCTGTCGCCCGGGCGGTGGATGAGGCGCGGCCGTATCGTCCGCTCTTTCCCCTGGGCGCGCCGGACCGCGATTGAATCCGGCCTGTCAGCCTTCCGCGAGCACCGACTCCGTATTGATCACGGTGCAGTACTCACCGGAGAGATTCGCCAGCGACATGGCGTGAACCTCTTCGGCGCTGCGCAGGCGGCCCTGGAAATCGTGCCGCGCGAAAGTGAAGCAGGCGTCTTCGACCAGCCAGGTTTCGAAGCCGAGGTTGCCGGCCATGCGCACGGTCGACTCGACCGAGTTGTTGGTGCTCACGCCGGTGACGACCAGCTTCGATACACCGAGGTCTCTCAGATGCCGCTCCAGATTCGTGCCGATGAACGCGCTGTTCACGCGCTTGGCGACGATCGTCTCCTGCGGCAGTGGCATGACCTCGGGTTTGAATTCGTTTCCGGGCTGACCCGGCCGATACGCAGACTCGGCGAACGTGGAGTCGTGACGGATGTGAACGATCGGCCGGGGTGCGCTCCGCCAACGCGCCAGCAATCGCGCGATGTTCCATTCGGCCTCGGGGTGATTCCTCGGCCCGTCGGCGGCGTGATAGGCCGCATCGATGGCCTTCTGCACGTCGATGATGAGTAGCGCGGCAGCGGAGAAATCAGGCATTTCGAAACCGCGTCAGTGCCGCGAGAAGAAGTCCAGCATCACGTCGGTCGCCTTCAGTTCCGCGCTGGTCGGCCAGACATGACCGCCGCCCTGATCGCGAGGGGCGGTGATCTCATAGAGCACGACTTCGCTGCGCGCGTCGCACGCACCGTAGGTCACGCGAGTCAAATGCCCGGAGAGCTTCTCGATGGTGGGCTTCGAGGCGCACTTGCCGAGAGCGGCCCAGCGGGCCGCCGCGCTTTCAACCGAGTAACCCCAGCGCAAGCCTTGACCACCGGGAAATGGGTTCGTGTCATCGTCAGTTCCGTGAAACGACAGCACCGATAGTGGCCGCGCCGGCTGGCAGTCGTTCGACTCCGGCTTCGCGAAGTCGGGCGCCGCGGCGCGGCCGGCTCGCAATCCCGCCACGGGTGCGATGGCGGCGATGCGACCCGCGAGACGACACCCGAGCAGGGATGTCATGCGACCCCCGCCCGACATGCCGGTCACGAAAACCTTCCCCGCATCCACGCAACCCTGCTTCGTGACCCGGTCGATCGCGTCGGAGATGAACTTCACATCATCGGGCGCGTCATCCGGAACGGCATTGCCGTTCACGAGCGGCACGCCCGGAATGTTCCAGAAATAGCCCAGGCTGCCATCCGCGCGCTTCATGGGGATTCCGCCGTCGGGCAGCATTACCGCGAAGCCTTTCGCGATACCCGAAGCGCTCAGACCGGTACGAACGTCCAGCTCCGCTCCGTTCCCGCCGCTGCCATGCAGAGCGATGACGAGAGGGAGACCTCGTGCGCGATCGAAGGAAGCAGGCAGCGTCACATCAAAGCTGCGTTCCTTGCCGCCTGAAACAACCGACAGGCGATTCACACCCGGACGCATCTCTTCCCCGCAAGTGGCTACTGCCGCTACGGCGGCGTGTGCGCACAGGAGAGCTGCGATACCCAGCGGCAACATGAACTTCATCGATGCTACTCCATACTATTTCGCGCTGATCAACACCAGCCGCTGCGGCACAGGTGGCCCGTCCATGACTTCGCGCAGGTCCGCGAGAACCTTGGTCATGTGTTCCGTCTGCCCGTGCGCGGTGACTGCGGCCGCATCCCGGTATCGCTCCATGATCACGTAGAGTTGCGGATCCTCCGGCGTGACGAATAGATCGTAGTACAGCGCGCCCGGCTCTTTCTCTCGCATGCTCTGCTGCATTTGACGGAAGGCCGCTTCGAAGGCGGCGTTCTTTCCCGGCTTCACACGGAACTTGACGAACAGGCCGGTCGGTGCGGGAGCGTCCGATGACGCGGCCTTCGTGTCGGCGTTCTGCGCCTGCGCGGACATCACCAGGACGAGCAGGAAGCTGGCACAGAGAATCGACGAAATGAACTTAGTCACGCGACCTCGCTTTCGGTAGGGCAAAAGACCTGACGTGCCGGATGTAGTCGGCAGGGAAATCGAAGTGCTGCGCGATGTCCACGATTTTCTGGATGTACTCCGCCGAGGGTGCGCCACCTGGCGCCTCCCACGAAATGTAGGTCAGCGCAGGCACCGCGCGTCCGGACGAGTCGGAAACCAGCACCGCTTCCGGAAGGTACGCGCCGAATCCGAACCAGTCTTTCGTGTAGAGCTTGTCGAGATCCGCGTGAGTCAATTGGGCGAGGACGCCGAACACACTGCGCCCCTCGGCGGGAACGAGCGTGGCTCGCGGCGCAATCCGCAGCTCCCACCCCTCGAGCTTCGCCATCTCCGGCTCGCTCGGCCTGACGTCCGCCTTCGCGAGAACCTCCGGGTTCATGAAGGAGCCGTAGAAGAACGTGCGTACTTTGCGCATGACGCGATCTTCGCCCATTGGCAATCAAGCGGGAAGCATGCCGCCGATCCAGAGACCGCGGCGTGTCGCGATCGCGCCTCGTCAGCGTACTGCGCCGAACACCTTCTTGATCAGCGAGCTCGCCTGGCCGAGCGGATCCTTGCGAATCGCGCGTTCTTCGTCCGCGATCCGGCTGAACAGGCCGTCGAGCGCTTTGGCGGTGACGTAGTCGTTCAGGTTTGCGTCCTGCGCCGTGATCAAGCCAGTCTTGACTGCGCGGCCCGCGTACCGGTCGTACAGCGTCGCGATTTTCAGCTTCGCGGTCTCCCGCGCGACGATGGGTTTGAACTTGGCGACCAGCTGATCGTTGGTCGCGCGGCGGAAATACTGCGTACCGGCATCATCGCCGCCAGTGAGGATCGCCTTGGCGTCCGCAACCGTCATGCGCTGAAGAGCGTCCTTGAACACGGGCTTGGCTTCCGCAACCGCCGCTTCGGCCGCGTGATTCATCGCGACCTTCAGGTTCTCCGCGTCCTTCCCCATGCCGATCATGCGCATGGCGCGTTCCGCCTTCTGGAGCGCGGGCGGCAAGGGGATCGTCACCTTCGGATCCTTCAGGAAACCGTCGGTGGCACCGAGCTGGGTGACGGCGGTGTCGATGCCTTGCGAGAGTGCGGCGCGCAGGCCGCCGGCGGCATCCTTCGAAGTCAGCGTACTCAGGGTAGTGGATGCCGACAGCGCGGTGGCGCAGGCACCGATCATCGCGAGGCTCGCGACCGCGCCGACGACATACCGATGGCCAGGTTGCATGCGTCGCAGTCTGCTCCGCGAGCGAACGGATTGCTACAGTCCGGGTGTAACGGGTCGGAGGAGGGGACCGTGACGCAACGCCAATCGCTCGGTGCCATCGCACCGTTCTTCATCGTCAGCGACCTGCAGCGCGCGATACGTTTCTACACAGAGCGTCTCGGCTTCGAGCTGAGTTTCTCGGCACCCGAGGATCAGCCGTTCTTTGCCATCGTCCGTCGCGATGCGGTGCAGATTTTCCTGAAGGTCGTCTCGGAGACCGTGGCCGCACAGCCCAATCACACGCGCCACGAGTTCGCGATCTGGGATGCGTATGTGTACGTCGACGATCCCGACGCGCTCGCCGCGGAGCTCGCCTCACGCCGCACCGCTTTCTTCAAACCGATCCAGGATCGCGAAGACGGCCTGCGCGGTTTCGAAGTCGCGGACGCCGACGGCTACGTTCTCTTTTTCGGGCGCCCTCGCTGACGCCACTCGTCACGTTCGTACGAATTTTCGGAAGCGCCCGGCGTGTGCCTGTCAATTCTACAAAAACGCATTTCTGAGGCGCATGATCGCTGCACATCGGACAGGGACGCGTTGCGATGAATGAGCCTTTGAGAAATGGAAGAGTGAATCCGGACCGGATCGGGAGCATGCCCGCGCGGTTCGAGCAGTATGGGCTTTGTCTGCTGTTTCACATGATGCTGCCGTTCCTGCCGCTGGGGATTGAACTTGCGTCACAAGAGCGAGTGGCACCAAAGAGCGTGCTCCTGTTTCTCGCGATCTACCCGAGCTTCGATAGACGAACTGGACCAGCTGACGCTCTCACTCGAGCGAGTGCCGCAGGGGCTGGTACCGCAGCATCGCCGCCCAATCGTGCGCGCCCTTCAGCAGCCGTGCCTGCGCGGCCGCGCTCGCTATGCCGCGAAGGTTTTGAATCAGGCCGGAATCGGGTCCGGTTTGATTCCGATTCCCACTGTCTGACGTCAGAGCCTGCCTTGGCAAAGCCGTTCCAAGATTGCACGGACCGCCTGCACTGTTTCGAAGTCGCCGACGGTTACGCGCTCCTCCTTTGGCACGCTCGCTAACCCTCAGCCGATTCTGATGGGCAGCAGCTGCACGGAGCTGAGAACGATCGGCCTCCGAAACAAAACTCGCATTGACGGCGTTCTCTTCCGAGAGTAAACCCCAGTCAAACAACAGGGGGTCCTATGTCATTGCCAGGTAAGGCGGCGGATCGTATCCGCGCGAGCCTAAAGCGCTTCCAACCCGTTCTCATTGCTGCCAAGGCGCGTGATATCAACGAGTCCGATACCGTAGTGATTGTCACTGACCTGCTCCACGAACTGCTGGGCTACGACAAGTACAGCGAAATAACTTCGGAGCACATGATTCGCAGTACCTTCTGCGACCTCGCGGTGAATCTTGATGGCTCTTTGGCGTTCTTGCTCGAAGTGAAGGCGATTGGACACGAGCTCAAGGACAATCACGTCAAGCAAGCGGTCGATTACGCAGCCAACAAAGGCTGCGAATGGGTCGGACTCACGAACGGCGTCACATGGCGCACATACAAAGTAGTGTTCTCAAAACCGATTCAACACGAACTGGTCGTTGAGTTCGATCTTTTGCAGTTGAGCCATCGAGACTCGGAACACGTCGAGATCATTGGTCTCCTTGCGAAGGAGGGCTGGCAAAAGGCGCGCCTCGGCGAGTACCACTCTCATCGCCAGGCTTTGAGTCGATTTGCACTTGGTGCCGTGCTGTTGGCCGAACCAGTCCTGGACGTGATTCGTCGCGAACTGCGGCGCGCGACACCAGGCCTGAAGGTCGACGAAGAGGAAATTAGAGGCATCCTCACCGGCGAAGTCATCAAGCGCGAAGTTCTCGAGGGCGACAAGGCGGCTGCTGCACAGCGGCAGATCGCGAAGGCAGGTGGTCGCACGCTGCGTAAGGCACGCGAGGCGATTGACGATGCGACGGTCGACGCTGCGGAAGTTGCTGGAGCGCTAATACAGACGAAGATCTGATCGCAGGTCGCCCCACGTATCTCGTCCGGTGGGCGGCCGGATACTGCGTCAAGACCCTGCGAGTCGGATCAACCCGCCTTCGTCTGATTCTTCACGACACTGGTCGCCAGCGCGATCATCGACGAGATGTCGGCGAGGTTCGCCGGGACGACGAGCGTGCTCGACGCTTCGTCGGCCAGGTGGCCGAACTGCTTCACGTACTCTTCGGCGACGCGGAGCTGCATGGCCTCGATACCGCCGCGGCCGCTGAGCGCTTCGCCCACGCGCTTCAGGCCTTCGGCCGTCGCGGTGGCGACGGCGAGAATCGCCTCCGCCTCACCGGCGGCTTCGTTGATCTGCTGCTGGCGGTTCGCCTCGGATTCCTTGATGACGCGCTGCTTCTCGCCTTCGGCCTGGTTGATCTTGGCATCGCGCTCGCCTTCGGACGTGAGCACGACCGCGCGCTTTTCCCGCTCCGCGCGCATCTGCTTCTCCATCGCCTGCAGCACGTCCTTGGGCGGGTTGATGTTCTTGATCTCGTAGCGCAGCACCTTCACGCCCCAGGGGGCGGAGGCCTTGTCCAGCTCGCTCACCACGTTGGCGTTGATGGTCGCGCGCTCTTCAAACGTGCGATCCAGCTCGATCTTGCCGATCTCGCTGCGCAGGGTCGTCTGCGCGAGCTGCGTGATCGCGAAGCGGTAGTTCGTGATGCCATACGAGGCCTTGCTTGCTTCGAGCACCTGCAGGTAGAGCACGCCGTCGACGCCGACCTGAACGTTGTCACGCGTGATGCAGATCTGCTCCGGGATGTCGATCGCTTCTTCCTTGAGGTTGTGCTTGTAGGAGATGCGTTCCACGAACGGCACCAGGATGTGGAACCCGGCCTGGATGGTGCGGCTGTAGCGCCCGAGGCTCTCGATGACGAAGGCGCTCTGCTGTGGCACGACGATGGCCGTCTTCGCCAGGACGATGACGACGAGTACGGCAGCAAGGATCAGGACGACGTAGACAGGTTCCATGGTGTTGTCCGCTTGTTATTCCAAAGGCTTCAGATGCAGGGTCAATTCGTCGACGTTGCTGATGACCGCTTCGGTGTCCGCAACGATTGGCCGCACGTCGACGTTGCGCGCCGACCAGCTCGTGCCGCGATAGTCGAGCCGACACGTCTGGCCCGGCTCGAGCCGCATGGGAACGCGCACCCGGTCACCGGAGGTAACACGATCCTGAACGTGCCCGGTGCGCTTTCGGACCATCGCGTAGATGCGACGCCGGAACGCCAGCAGCGAGACGATCGCCAGGAGGGAGAACAGGATCCACTGGGCTGCCTGAGGAAGCTCGAGTCCCGCGACACCGAGCACGCCAACGATGATCGCGGACACACCGACGAATACGAGATAGAACTCGGCGTCGATCAGGAACATCTCGATGGCGAGAAGTCCGATTCCCGCGATGAGCCAGATCCACCAGGTCATCATGGAGATCCCCCTACCGAAGTCGGGGAAGAGTTTAGCAACCCAGTCCCGGATTCGTCAGGAAACCAATGTCTGCACCACGCGCTGCCCGAAGTCACTGCCGCCGATGCCCGCCGTGGTGAGCCAGACGAGGATGCGGAACGCTCCGCCGAGCAGGGTTGCCGGATGCACGCGCCGGGTCGTCACCACGTCGTAGATCACCACACTGCCGAGAAAGAAGACGAGGCCACAGGTCGGCAGGAAGATGCCCGGCAGACCGTCGAAGAGGGGCCAGTGCCCGATGCGTCCGAGCGCCTGCCCGACGATGCTGACCGAGGCCAGCAGCATCAGCCGCTTGTGGCTCTCCGGCCGCCGGCGGAACGCGATCGCGGCCGACAGCAGCACCGCGAAGGCGACCGTGCTCAGAAGATCGCCCCACACGGCCCGGATCACGAATGACGGGTCGAACTCGCCGGAATTCAGGGCCACGCGCAGGCGTGGGCCGATCCCGGCCAGGACGGCCAGGTTCGCCGCGATCACCGCGACGCCCAGTGCGGCTCCCGCGACGCCGAGTCGTCGATGCATCGCGGTGCGTCCGGTGACCGCGAGTGAGCTCTGGAGACAGAGCAGAACGAACCACCCGGTGAGGATCGTGCCGTGCACGTAGACCCAGGCGGGAATCGAGGGAACATCGAAGAACGCTCGCAGGTACAGTGTCGGGGCGAAGCCCGTCAGCACGATCACGAGCAAGACGATCGACATGGCCAGGAAGAATCGGCGGATCACAAACATTCTTCACCTCTTCAGGGGGTTACGGAGCAAGGGTGCGCGTGACTTTGCCGCGCCTGCCGCAGTAGATTCGTGCCCGGTCGCTGAAGTGTTGTGATTCGTTCTGATTCGAGCCGTGAACCACCCGCAAGCCATCTACGAGTTCGGTGAATTCGCCCTGGACGTGGGACAGCAGCGACTGCTGCGGCTCGACGGTGGCGAGGCCGTTGCGCTTACCGGCAAGCCCTTCGACACGCTCGTCTATCTCGTCGAGCACGCCGGCGAACCCCTGGACAAGGAAACGCTGCTACGCGCCGTGTGGCCGGACGTCGTGGTGGAAGAAAACAGTCTGACTCAGACCATCTCCAGCCTGCGCCAGATGCTGGGTGAAACTCCCGGCGAGAACCGCTACATCGCGACGCTGCCGCGCAAGGGGTATCGCTTCGTCGCGCCCGTCTGCCATCGCACGTCGGCACCGCAGCCGGTGGTTCGCAGGCCAAGACGTGTTGCTGTCTGGGCTGGTGCCGGCATCGTCGCGGTGATCGCGGTCGCCGTCGCCATCCCCTGGATGCGGGGCTCGCACGAGACGCGCGATCCGGAAGCGATCGCGCTGTTCGCGAGTGGACGTTTTGCTTATCTGCGTCTCACGGAATCCAGTCTCCTTCAGGCCATCGGCTTCTTCGAACAAGCGGTGGCGCGCGATCCGGAATACGCGCGCGCCTATGCGGGAATCGCCGACGCCAAAGTTCTGCTGGCCGTTCTTGGCTTGCGAGCACCGGATGCGGTGTATCCGAGCGCACGCATCGCCGCGGAAACTGCACTGAAACTGGATCCGGAGCTGGCTGCCGCACATGTGTCGCTCGGACAGATCCTGATGGTCCACGAGCACGATCTTCCTGGAGCGGCGCGTGAGTTGGCGCGTGCGCTCGAGCTGGATCCGAACTACGCGCCTGCGTATTTCTATCGCGGTGCGTTGGCTGGCTACAAGGGCGATGCAAGCGGCGCGCTGGCGGCCTTCGACCGGGCGATGCAGTTGGATCCCTACGCCCTCTCGATCCGAGCCGCCCGCGCGTTCGCGCTCTTTCATGCGCGCCGGTACGATGCCGCCATCGCCTCGTTGCGTCAGACCCTGGCGCTGGACGACCGCTTCGACCTCGCGCGCAGCTTCCTCATGAGAGCACTGCTGGCGAAAGGGGAGTACGAGGAGGTCCTTGCCGACATGCGCGGCCGCACACTCCATGCGCCGGGGAGCTACGGATTCGTCGCGCAGGCGCTCGCGCTCTCCGGCCGGCGAGCGGACGCGCGTGCGGAGCTCGATCGCGTGCTGTCCTTGTCGAAGCGGCGGCACGTTCCGGCGTACGACATCGCGATGATCTACGCGGCGCTGGACGATGCCGACAACACGTTTTCCTGGCTGGAACGCTCGATCGACGACGGCTCGCCGATGGGCACATTCTCGCTCGACCCGATGTTCGACCAGTTTCGAACCGATCCGCGATTCGCGCGACTGGTGGTGCAATCGCGAAGCCCGAAGCGTTCGGCGCACCTTCAACCCGATACCGTGAGGCGATAGTGACAAGAACAACCCTCGCGTTCCTTGCGCTGATCGTGCTCGCCGGCATCGCGCACGGCGCCGACCCTGCCATCCCCACGGGAAAGCTTCCCGACACGATCAAGCCGACGGCCTATCGCCTCGACCTGACGGTGGATCCGGCGCAGCCGGACTTCACCGGCCACACCGAGATCGATGCCGTGCTGTCGCGGCCGGCGCGCAGTTTCTTCCTCCACGGCAGGGAGCTGAAAGTCAGCGCGGCGCGCGTCACCGTCGCGGGCAAGACGCAAGCCGTGCGCTACACCGAAATCGAGGACACGGGCGTCGCCCGCATCGACGTTCCGATGGAACTGCCTGCTGGCAAGCTCACACTCAGCTTCGATTACACGGCTGCATTCCGCACCGGCGCGGAGGGCCTGTTCCGCGCCGAAGTCGCGGGCGAGTGGTACGCGTGGACGCAGCTCGAGCCGATCGACGGACGCCGCATGTTCCCCGGCTTCGACGAGCCCGGGTTCAAGACGCCGTTCCAGGTCGTGATCCGCGCTCCCAGCCGCCTGCGCGCGTTCGCTAACACGCGCGAGACGCTCGCGACACCTGATGGCGCGATCACCGTGCATCGCTTCGCGACGTCACAGCCGCTGCCCACCTATCTCGTCGCGATCGGCGTCGGTCCGTTCGACGTGGTCGAAACCTCCGTGCCCGCCAACGCCGTGCGCAAGCAGCCACTGAGCATGCGCATCATCGCGACGAAGGGCCAGACGCCACGCATGCAGTTCGCCGCGCGCGAGTCGCCAAAGCTCGTGACGCTTCTCGAGGACTACTTCGCCATCGCGTACCCCTACGACAAGCTGGACTTGCTTGCATCGCCGCTCCTGGGCGGCGCGATGGAGAACGCAGGGCTCATCATTTTCGACGACACGCTGTTGCTGCTCGACGAGGGCGCGCCCCTGAGCCAGCTGCGTAACTTCGGCGAGATCGCAGGCCACGAGCTGGCACACCAGTGGTTCGGTGACCTGGTGACGCCGACCTGGTGGACCGACATCTGGCTCAACGAGAGTTTCGCGGAATGGATGGGCAAGCGAGTCGGGGATCGCTGGCGCCCCGACCTTGGCATCGGGGCCGCGGAGCTGAAGGATGCCTTCGGCGCCATGGAGACGGATTCACTCGGTGGCGGGCCGTCCGATCCGCCAGCCGATCACGGATAACCGGCAGATCGCCAGCGCCTTCGACTCGATCACCTACCAGAAGGGCGGGCAGGTGCTGTCGATGTTCGAGAGTTACCTCGGGCCGGAGAAGCTGGCGCAAGGCATCCAGCTGCACCTCAAACGCTATGCGCATGGCAATGCGAACGCGGATGATTTCTTCCGCTCGCTGGGCGAAGCGGCTGGCAACGCGAAGATCGTCCCAGCCATGCGCACCTTCACGGACCAGACTGGTGTGCCCGTCGTGACGATCGGCTCCGCGCAGGACGGCGTCGCGGTGACACAGGCGCGCTACCGCCCGCTCGGCGTCGCGCCGGCCGCGGCGCAGACCTGGATGATCCCGCTGTGCCTGTCACGCGGCACTGCGCGCTCCTGCACGTTGCTCGAATCCGCCTCCGCAAAGGTACCGCTGGCCGGTGGCACGGCGCCCCTTCTGCCCAACGCAGGCGGCGCGGGCTATTACCGATTCCGCCTGGACGACGCGGGTTGGGATCGCCTGATTGCGAACGTCGCGACGATGCCGGTGCGCGATGCGCTCGCCGTCGCGGATAGTCTCTGGGCCGACTTCGCAGCCGGCTCCGCCAGCTTCGAGCGAGTGGTCGCGGCGGCGAAGGCATTGGGCACGCACAAGGACCGCCTGGCGATGCTCGAGATGGGGCTGCGGCTGAGGCAAATCTCCGAAGTCATGCTCGCCGGGGATCAGCTGACGCAGTATCGCAAGCTCATGCTGTCGATCTACGGTCCGCGTCTCGACGCGCTGGGCCTCGACCTGCGGCCTGGTGCGCACGCGTCCGAGCCGGCGGAGCAGCAGGCTCTGCGTCAGGCGATCGTGCCGATCGTGGCGCTGCAGGGCTACGATCTGAAGCTGCGCGAGAAACTCGTCGCGGCCGCGATTGCCACCGTCGGCGGCGATGCGCGTGCGATCGACCCTGCCTTTCGGGGCACCGCGCTCAGCGTCGCCGTGCAGGATCGCGGTGCGCCGTTCATCACGCAGCTTCGGGACGCGCTCATCAAATCGACGGATCCCCTGTTCCGGCAGCAGGCCGCCGTGGCCATCGGCTCGGCGGATACGCCGGCGCTTGCGGAGGCGGCCCTCGCGGCCGCGATGTCGCCGGGCATGGGATCGTTCGACACGCTCATGATCCTCATCTACCTGCCTGGCCAGGCCGCCGCGCGAGAACCGGTGGTTTCCTTCGTCGACAAGAACTTCGAGTCGGTGATGGAGAAATTCCCCGGCTTCGCGCGGCCGATGGTCATCAAGTTCTTCGACGGCTTCTGCCGCAAGGAGGATGTCGCGCGCGTGGAATCCTTCGTGCGTCCCAAGCTCGCCATCCTCGGCGGCGGTGAGCTGGAGCTCGCGCAAACCAAGGAGCGCATCCATCTGTGCGTGGCGCTCAAGGAAGCGAAGGGTGCGGAGATCGCGGCGGTGCTGGCGCGGTAAGGACGACGGACGTCTCGATCTGGCGCTCGGGGATGGTCCAGTATTTTCGGAGCAGCTCCGCCTTGTCTGCAGCCGGCACCTGCACGAAGCCGTGCCGCCGATAGAAATCGATGGCCCAGTGCGCGGCCGTCCAGGTGCCGACGAGCATCGGCCGCGTGCTCCCGAGCCTCAGGTGGTGCATCAACGCGGCGCCAACACCGTGCCGCTGATGAGTGGGCAGGACGTACGCGTGTCGGATGAGGTCGACATCCAGCTTGGGCTGGGTCCCCATCACGCCGACCAATTCCCCGTCGACCTCGAAGCCCCAGAACGCCACACCCGCCGCGATATCGGCGCGCAACTCGTCCTCGGACATGTAGGGGTCATGCCATCGGTCGGCCGGAATGACGCCGCGATAGGCTTCGGCGGCCGCATTCACGATCGTCAGGATCGTCGCGATGTCTTCTTCACCGCAGCGGCGGATGTCGGGCATGGGGCCGAGTCTGGATCGGCCTCAGGATCGCGGTCTTGGACGAAAGTGCGCGTAGCGGCCCGGCGTCACGCCGAACTGCCGGAGGAAGCATCGCGTGAGATGGCTCTGATCGCAGAATCCCGCATCCGTTGCGACGTCCGCCAATGCGCGGCGCGCGCGAATGAGCCGTCGAGCGAGCGCGATGCGTTGCTGAACGACATAGGCGTGCGGCGTCAGGCCCAGCTCGCGCGCGAAACCGCGGATCAGCTGATAGCGACTCACTCCGGTTTCCCTGGCCAGCTCGGCGAGCGTGATCGGCGCCGCCGGATCGGAGTCGATCCGATCACGTGCCCGCCGGATGCAGACGGCTCCGTTTTCGCTCCTCCGGCGCGAGGTGGAGTGGGTGTGCAAGCAAGCGATGAAGCGCAGCAGCGCGGTCTCGCAGGCCATTTCGTCGTGCGGTTCGGTTGCGACGTGGGCGAAGGCGGAATCGAAGAGCAGGCGCAGCGGATCGTCGGAGAACACGGGCGCAGTAAAGGCGATCTGATCATCCGCGCCGTCGAGGATGTCCTCGTTAGCCTCCCGCATGACCGACGGGTCGATGTAAAGCAACCGCCATGAACGGCGCCTGTCGCGAATCGCGCGGCCATCATGGACCTCGCCCGGGTTCACGCAGATGAGCGTTCCCGGCCCGGCCTCGACCTGGCCGCGATCGCTCCAGGAGGCATGGCCGCCGGCGTCGACGACACCGATTCCGTACTGATCGTGGGTATGCCTTGGGAAGGAACGCGCGGTGGAGGCAGTCATCGGCTCGATGCCGGAGACCGGGAAGTCGTGGAACCGGACGAACTCCGTCAGCTCGTCCACCACACCATGAATTCCTTGAACCCGATGAAGCCGTCGCCCTCGGTGTCGGCGACTTCGAAATCCAGGAGGCATTCCTCGCGCGACACGTCGCCGTCGAGCTTGATCAGCAGGGCGTGGAACTCCTCGCGCGAGATGAAGCCGTCGTGATCGGCGTCGACCGACTCGAACGTCTTGCGCAACTCCGCCAGTTCCTTGTCGGACAGTGCCATGGGCGCTCCTGCGGGTCAGGGGGGTCCAGGCGTCATCGTATATGCTTGACCCATGCCGCGCGAATCCAGCCTGTGATGACGACTTTCATCGCCCTGCTACGCGCCGTGAACGTCGGCGGCACCGGCAAGCTTCCGATGGCGGATCTCAGGAACCTGTGCGAGAAGGCGGGATTTGCGAAGGTCCAGACTTACATCGCGAGCGGCAACGTCCTGTTCGCCAGCTCGAAGAGTGAGAAGGCGGTGAAGGCCGCGCTCGAATCAGCGCTCGAGTCCTACGCTGGAAAACCAGTCGGCGTCGCGGTGCGTACGGCTGACGAGATGAAGAAGATCCTCGCCGCCAATCCCTTTCCGAAGGCGGCGCCGAACCACACGGTCGCCATCTTCCTCGATTCGGCGCCTCCGGCGGACGCGCTGCGCACGGTCACGGGCGCGGCGGGCGAGGAGGTCCGCCTCGGCACTCGCGAAATCTATGTGAACTATGCGGACGTCCACATGGCGCGCTCGAAGCTGAAGATTCCTGCCGGCAAGGCTGGCACCGCGCGCAACATGAACACCGTCGCGAAGCTCGCGGAGCTGGCCGCGAAGCTCTAGGCGCACGGGTCGAAAAAAAATTTCCGCTATCCGATACCGGAAAATAAATATCCGGCGTGAGCTTGCGAGCGCGCGAATCGCGGCGTACCGTGCGCGCCGCCATCGGTCGGTGGACTCCGGCACGATGCAAGAAAAACGACTCGAGTCGCGGATGCGGCTCGTCAAGGGGTTGGTGCATGACTGCCACTCGTGCCTTCGTGTTTCCCGCGCGGATCGCGCGCCGGATGCCGGATCCGAACTTCAAGAACGCGCATGGCATGGAGCGACATCTGTTCGTCGTGCCGGTGAAAGACCTGCCTCGCGAGCTGCCGGACGATCCCAACGCGCGTCGCGCCCGCACGAAGAAGCGGGTGTACCAACGCGTCGCGGACAGCTTGCTCAACCGGGGCAGCGAGCCCGGCACGTTTCATCTCAAGAACAAGGGCATCACGATCCTGGCGAGCAGCGTCGTGTCGATGTCGGATGATCGCTATTCGGTCCGGATTGCGCCGGGTCAGGGGATCGTCGATGGGGGACACACGTATAGCCTGATCATGGAGCACATGGCGCGGCCCGGGCTGCCCGACAACCAGTACGTCAACGTCGAGGTCCGCGTGGGCGTGCCGGACCTGTGGATTCCGGACATCGCCCAAGGCCTCAACACTTCCGTCCAGGTGCAGGACATGAGCCTGGACAACCTGAAAGACCTGTTCGAATGGCTCAAGGACGTCCTCAGGCGTGAGTCGTACTACGGGAAGATCGCGTGGTCCGAGAACGACGACGGCGATTACGACGCGCGCGACATCATCAGCCTGCTCATGGCGTTCAACGTCGTGCTGTTCCCGAACCGCGATCCGGAGCATCCCGTGGCGGCCTATGAGAAGAAGGCCGCGGCGCTGCGTTCCTTCGAAGAGAACATCGATACCTACAAGCGCATGCGGCGCATCGTGAAGGACATCCTGCACCTCTACGATTTCATCGGCCGGGAAGCGCCGGAGTTGTGGAACGCCATCACCGACGGCAAGGCGGGAAGGCTCTCCTGGGTCGAGTACCGCGGCAACCGGCCACATGAGTTCGTGTTCAGCGGCGAGTCCGGCGACAAGCGCCTGTACGACGGAGCGCTGTATCCGATCCTGGCGGCGTATCGCTGGTACGTCGAGGTCGACAAGAAGTCCGGCCTCATGCGCTGGCGCAATGGCTTCGACGAAGTGCTGCGCGCGTTCCGCGAACGTGACGCTCGCGATCTGCTCACCGCAACGCGCGACATGAGCGAGCAGCTTGGCCGCAATCCCAACGCGATCGGCAAGAGCCGTCCCCATTGGGCGACGCTGCACACGATCGTCATCAAGAACGACCTGATGGAGCGCGCCGCCTGAGAGCCGCTCGGTCATTACCAAGGAGCAGACCCATGACTGCAGACACGAAGACCTCATCCCCCGGCGGCAAGTCCCGGCATCGCACGCGTCATTCCCTCGAGCGCAAGCTGGAGGCCGTGGCGATGTCACAGAACTCCGGACTGCCGGTGCGGGTAGTGGCGAAGAAGCTCGGCATCAGCGAGCGCACGCTACAGAACTGGCGGGTGCCCTCGACCCATGCGCGCCTGAAAGCGGCGGCGCGTCAACTCTCCAGCGCGGAACTGTCCCTGCATACCAAGCGCGCTCCCGTCGAGATCAGCCGTACGTCGCCCACCGACTCATGGCAGATCGACTTCCATGCCGAGAACCTCACGGTCCGTACGCCTGCTGGCAGTTCGGCCCGACAGGTCCTGGAGTTGATCCACCTCGTGCGCAGCGCGTCTCCGGGATCCGGAACGGTCTGAAGGGATTTCCCTTCCTCACCAGCCCGCGCGCATGCTGCGGCGGGGCTTGGCGACGAGCTGCCAGCCGTCCTCGTAGAGAACCGAGCCGGGTTCGCGCGTCTTGTGGAGCTCGATCTGGATGTCGAGCTCAGTGAGGGTCCCGACGAGCTGCCACATGTACTGCAGCGGCTTGCGGGCCTCGGGCTTGAACCAGGACAAGGCGCGGCGGTTGTCCGGCTCACGAAGACAGCCCGGCACGTGCAGGTTTTCGTTGAACCAGTCGAGGATCAGCCGGACCGAGCGATGCTGCTCGACCGGGAGCGCCCCCGCGTCGCAAAGCTCATGGGCCGCAACGAGCAGGCCCTGCTTGCGGTGAGAATCGCGGCTTCTCGCGAGAAGTGTAAAGCGGAGGTACATGGGATGGCTCGGGTCACGCCGGTGAGGCAACCGAGAGGCCCATTGGTTCCCGTGTTCCGGGTCAGGTCACGATATCCGCTGGCGGAAGATCGGATAGATCAGCAGGCCGACGCCGACCAGCGCGAAAGTCGCCAGGGATTCGGCCGGGTTCTCGATGAACGCGCTGACGAGAATCCCGGCCATGATCAGCGCGAAGGCGAGCGGCACGAACGGGTAGCCAGGGGCGCGGAAGGGGCGCGGAGCGTCCGCCATCTTGCGGCGGAGCACGATGAGCGCGACGCCCGACAATCCCCAGAACAGCACGAAGGCCAGCGTCGCGAGATTCGTGAGCTGATCGAAGGTGCCGGAGATCGCCAGCACCCCGGCAAAGATGCCGTGCAGTGCGACGGAGGCCGCCGGGACGCTGGTGCCCGGGCTCAGGTGCGCGAAGCGCCGAAAGAACAAGCCATCCACCGCTGCGGCGTACGGTACCCGGGCGCGCGTCAGCAGCACCCCGTTGAGCGAACCGACCGTCGAGATCAGGAAGATCAACGCGGCGATCGCGAGCGCGTTCGGACCCAGGAACGTCTGCACGGCACGCGCACCGACGGCCGGCGCATCCGGATACGCCGTCGAGCTCGATGTCACCACGGCGTCGAAGGGCAGCGCATGGAAGTACGCGGCGTTCACCGATAGATAGAGCACGACGATCAGCAGTCCGCCACCGATCACGGCTCGCGGGACGTTACGCGCGGGGTCGTGCACTTCGCCTGCCGTCATGGGGAGGTACTGCCAGCCGCTGTAAGCCCAGAGCGCCGAGAGCATCGCGACGCCGAAGGCGCTGGTCGTCACGGCTTTTACCGTTGCAACCGGCGCGGCACCTTCGGCGCCCGGCGAGAACAGGAACACACCCAGAACGAGGCCGAGCAGCGCGATGACCTTCAGCGACGTGAGGAACGTCTGCACGCGTCCGCCGAATGCGACGCCCGCGAGATTCACCAGCGTGAAGATCGCAATCACCACGATCCCGATCATCTGCCGCACGCCAAACTGCCACTGGAACGACTGGCCGAACACGGAGATCGGCCGCTCGAGCCATGGCGCGGGCAGCGGGACGATGTCGGACAGGAAGATCGAAAACGCTGCGCCGTACGCCGCGAGACTCGCCGCGCCGATCAGAAAGCTCATGCAGACGTACAGGAACCCGGGCAGGTCGCCGAATGCGGCGCGCAGGTACAGATACTCACCGCCGGCGCGCGGCATGAGCGTGCCGAGTTCCGCGAAGCAGAGTGCGCCTAGCGTAGCGACCAGGCCCGCCACCACCCACGCGGCCATCACGAGCGTGGGCGATCCGACGGCCTGGGCCATGGGCCCGGACTTGAGGAACACGCCGGTCCCTATCGTGATTCCGACGACGAGTGCGACTCCGCGCACAAGTGTGAGGTCCCGCCGTAGCTCGGTCATGCCGTCGAGCATAGCATCGCGTCCCCGTAGTTCCTCCGGCCAGGTCGTCGATGCAACTCAACAACGTCCAGGAAGCGTCGTTGCGGCGCTTGCAGCGGTATCGCACCCATCCCCCGACGCTGGGCGAACGCGTGCGGCTGTCCATGATGTTCATGCTCGGCCTGCTGGTGCCGGTCGTAATCGCCGGATTCGTCATGATCCAGCTCGACGTTCCGGGCGCGCTGTTCCTCCTCGCCGGTCTCTATATCGGTGCGGTCGCGCGAGAGATCGGCCAGCACCGGCTGTTCGTGCTCTGGTGGCCGCTCAATCGCCACATCACGGACTGGAGCAAGCTCGACGACCTGCTGAGGTCTCCCCAGAGCCTGCCGGATCTCGAGCAGCCCGTCCCGCCGCGCAAGCTGAAGGCGATGCAGCTCGTGGGCCTTGGCGTCGGCTTGTTCGCCGTCATCTTCATCGCGGCGATCTTCGTGGAGCGTGCCGTCGCCTTCGCGAACGATCCGACCCGGGGCAACCCGCCGAACAACGTCATCGTCCTGACGACGTCATGGTGCGGTTACTGCAGGACGCTGCGACAGCATCTCGCCGAGCGGAACATTCCGTACACCGATCTCGATGTCGAGCACACGAGCGAAGGTCGCTATGCGTACCACGCGGTGCGCGGCACGGGCATTCCGATCACGATCGTCGGTTCGCAGGTGATTCGCGGCGTCGGCCGTCCCGACGTCCGCTGGCGAAGCATTGACGGCGCGCTTTCCGCGGCCGGATATGACCTACCGGGCGCGTCTCAGGCGGGCGGTCAGCAGGAAGGGGATTGGATCGACAGCGCGCTGGTGCGCTAGCGCGCCGTCAGTCGCGGGTTCGCTTCCATCGCCAGCGTCCGGATGTCGTTCAGCATCACTTCGGGTTGCAGATAGGCGAGCGTGTAAATCTCGCGCACCGTGCCGCTCTCGTCTATGAGAAACACCTTCAGCATGTGATGCAGCGTGCGCGTCGGGCGGCCCTTGTCGTCGACGTCCACACTCACGTCCTGGCCGAGATCGTCGAGCACCGGAAGGAGCGCCGGAACGTTCGCCGCCGTGAGGAATCTCCAGTCGAACGATGACCCACGATTCAGCGCGCCGCCGTATTGGGCCACCACGTTCGGCGTGTCGGTCGTGGGATCGCAACTGATGCCGACAAATCGCACTGACTTCCCGAGCAACGGGTCGGCGACGATGCGATCGCGCATCTTGCTCAGTGTCTCGCGCGCAAAGGGGCAGCCGAGCGGATCAACGCAGTAGGTATAGAAGAATGTCAGCAGCGTGATCTTGCCCGTCGTCACCGCCCTCAGCTGGACGGGTTTGCCGCGTTCATCGAGCAGCACGGCATCCTTGACGGGCTGGATCGCCTGCAACTGATACGTGCCAGGCTTGAGCGGGGTGTATTCCGTGCGCGGTGCCGCGCCCGGCGCGACATCAGCCGCGCCGTGCGCCAGGGTTGCGACGACCAGGCAGGCCGCGGCGAATGTCGCGCTTCGAAGCATCGCGGGTCTATCGGTTGGCGAGTGACGCAAGCGACTGCGACGCGCCCTTGGCCGTGAACTTCATGTGATGCGGCCGGCCGAGCTTCTCTTTCGTGAAGTCGACTTCGAAGGCGGGTGTCAGCGCCTTGCCGTCCCACTTGAACGCGCGCAGGAACTGTTCGTTGTCCGCGCCCTTCTTGTCCCAGTGCGCCAGCAAGCTGGAGGTGGTGTAGAGGCGCCTGCCGTCCCAGCTCTGCGAGATCATGTTCACCTGGCTGCCGGTATGCTTCTCGTAGGTCTGCTTCGGCTTCTCCGGATCGGTGAGATCGAAGTAGCGCGTCATGCCGTCCATGAAGGTGTTGACCCACAGGCCCTTGCCGTTCGCGGTGATCGAGATGTCGACGGGCAGCGGGATCTTCGCCGGATCGCCGATCGTGGCGACATCCTTCGCGACCCATTTGCCGTCCGCGCTTTCCTTGACGAGCCACAGCTTCGAGGTCAGCGCCGCGGCGGTGATCGCCCAGTTCTCACCCGGCGCCAGCGACCAGCGGATCTCCAGCGGGGCACCCGGCACGCTGAGCACCTGCGTCGGCTGCATGGACTTGAGGTTCCACACCGCCATCGTGCTGCCGAAGTTCTTCATCGCCTCGCCGTCCTTCATCAGGTCGCCGAGCTCGCGCATGTAGTTCTTGTGGCCGGCGAAGCTGGATGTCAGGAAGACGTTCTTCGCGGGATTGACCGCGATGTCGTATCCGTATCCGTCGCCCTTCACGCCGCCCACGGTGGCCGTCGGCATGTCGTGCTTCGACACGAGGTCGCCCTTGTTGTTGTAGAGCGCAAGGCCCGTGGTGCCGCCCTTGTCCTTCGCGTTCGACAGGTTGCCGATCAGCATGCGGCCGGGCAGGGCATAGAACGTGTGTGGTCCCACGTAGCCCGTCTTTGCGGGCAGATCCCCGATCGTGCGTACCAGCTTCGGCTTGCCCGGATCGGTGCCGACGTCGAACACGAAGATCTTGCTGTCGTCGAGCCCGCCGGCCCAGAGGAACTTGCGGTCGTCCGTGAATCCCATGTGGTGCGCTTCGCCGCGGCCGCCGACCGAGACGCTGCCAAGCACCTTGCCGTAGGTCTTCGAGGCGGGATTCGCGTCGATGGTGACCAGCTTGTCCTGGCCATCACCGACGCCGGGCTCGCCGAGAGTCCAGACGTGGACGAAATCCTCCTGCCCCTTGATGAGGTTGCTCATGTAGGGCGAGTTGCAGGTCTCGTCCGCGAATGCGCCGGGCGCGATGCCGGCACATACGGCGAAACTCGCGAAGAACACCGTGTATCGTGATGAAATCCGCATGACCGCACTCCCTCGAAAAATGTGCCGGGACTGTACTCTTCTTACTCGGGCACTGCTTCTCCGGACCCGCCCAGTTCCTTCGGGAAGTCCTTGAGCTTGGGCAGGCCGTCTTTGATGCGCAGCACCGTCTCCTGGTAATTCACGTGCACGCCCGGCTCGAAGCGGAGCTTCGGCAGCAGCGCGGCATAGACGTCCACCAGCCCGAAGGTCGGGTGGTCGGTGAACAGGTGGCCGCCGCACTTCGTGCAGAACTTGCGCAAGCTCGTGTGGCTCTTGTTGTACGTGGCGATGCTGGAGGCCCCCTGCGTCACTTTCAGGGCATCCGGCTTCCACAACGTAAAGGCATTCACCGGCCCTGCGGACCAGTGGCGGCAGGAGGAACAATGGCAATAGCCCATGGCCTCCGGGGCGCCGGTGACTTCGAATTTCACCTGGCCGCAGAAACAGCTGCCCGAATGGGTCGTCACGACAACATCTCCTGATAACATCATTGCGCTTTCGCGATGGGGGAAAGTCTAGAGGCCGGGGGCCGGGAACCGAATGACCATGCGTCCGGCCCGGGTGCTCGACCGTCCACGGGGTTGCTGCGATGGATGCTTTGTCGGATGTCCTGCTGGCCGTACGCCTCACCGGGGCCATCTTCTTCGATATCGACGCCTGCGAGCCGTGGGTCGCGGAAACCCCTGCAGGTTCCTCGATCGTCGGCGCGATGTTCCCCGGGTCAGAACACCTGATCTCGTACCACGTGATCACCCAGGGCAAGTGCTGGGCGTCGGTTCCCGGCGAGCCGCCGATGCAGCTCTCCGCCGGCGACATCATCGTTCTGCCCCACGGCGATACACATGTTCTCGGCAGCACGCCTGAGCTGCGCCGTTCGCCGGACATGTCCTTGTATCGGTGGCCTGACGACGGGGCGCTGCCCGCCAGCATCTCGATGGGTGGACCGAAAGGGGAGCCGGCGCATTTCGTGTGCGGTTTCCTCGGCTGCGACGCGCGGCCCTTCAATCCGCTGCTCACGGCCTTGCCGCGGGTCATCCGCGTGAGCGACCGGTCCGGTGCACTCTCCAGCTACGTGCAGTTCGCGGTGGCCGAGTCGAAGAACCGGCGCATGGGTGGCGCGTCGGTGCTCAGCCGCCTGAGCGAGCTGATGTTCGTCGACGTCGTGCGCTCGTATCTCGAGACGCTGCCGCCGGATCGCGCGGATTGGCTCGCCGGCCTGCGCGACCCGTTCGTCGGCCGCGCCATCGCAGCGCTCCACCGTTATCCCGACCGTGAGTGGACGATCGAGTCGCTCGCGCGCGAAGTTGCGTTGTCACGCTCGGCGCTCGCGGAGCGCTTCACGCATTTCGTCGGGCGCCCGCCGATGCAGTACCTCGCGAACTGGCGCATGCAGCTCGCGGCGAATCACCTGCTCACGAGCCTCGAGAGCGTCGCGTCCATCGCGAACCGCGTCGGCTACGATTCCGAGGCGGCCTTCAGTCGCGCGTTCAAGAAGTCCGTCGGGGTCCCGCCGAGCGAGTGGCGCAGGCAACGCGCCTCCGCCTGAGGAGCGCTACTCGCGCCGGAAGGTGCGCTTCTGGCCCGTGCGCTTCGAGACGACCACCATCTCCTTGCCGTCGAAGGACTCGATGACGTCGATGTCGGACTTCGCTTCTTCGGGCAGCGGCGGGCGGGCGTCGATGTAGTCCCAGCTCAGCTCCTTGTCGTCGAGCGACCAGACGCCGGCGAACGTCAGCACGCGCTTGCCGTCGACGGTCGACTCGCCGATGAAGCTCAGATCCGTCTTCAGGTCGACCTGCGTGAGGATCGTTTTGCCGTCTTCTGTCTGCGCGGTGCCGGACCATTTTCCGACCAGGATGTCCTCGTTCTTCTTCGGCGGCGCCTGGTCCGCCACCTGCTGGAAGCTTGCGGTTTTGAAGATGGCGATGGACTCGTCGAACATGCGTGGCACGACGCCATCGCGCATCGCCGTGGCGATGGTGAGGAACGCGGTCTTGCCGTCGCTCAGGAAGTGCGCGATCTGCGAGCTCGCGCCTTCGCTGCCGCGCATGGCGAAGGTGTATTCGAGGTAGTTGCCGCTCAGGCCCGCCGAGGTCTCGTAGCTCCCCTTGCGGCCGGCCTTGAAAGAGTTGCCGGCACTGAGGCGGCGGATGTCGCGCTGCAGGGCGACCAGATGCGCGGCCCCATCCACCAGCCCCGGGGGCATCTTCTCCATGGTGATGATGTATTGCAGGTCGTCGCCGGTCCAGCCTGCGATCACTTTCTCGGTCTTGTCGAAGGTCGCGACGACCTGGTAGGTGATATCCAGGTCTTCCGCGGGCTCGATGGCAAGACCCTGTGCCATCACGAACGGGTCCGCCGTCGCCGCGGTTGAGGCCGTAATCGCGAGTATCAGGAGGAGAGGTACGCGCACCGCGGCATTGTAATGCCACGAGGGTTCGATCAGAAAACCATATTGACAGCTGCGACGGGCACCACGGTCGCGCTGGTGTTGCGACCTGAAGCGGTGAAGAGGGCGCCGACGATGACGCCCATCCTGCTGTTCCAGTTGTACTCGACCGCGGGAGCGAGCGTGAGCGACTCGCTCGAGCCGGAATCCGCCTGCATGTCGAGGCCGGCGCCATCGACACCGCGAAGAGACGTGCTGCTGTCGTGCTGGTAGACGAGATCGAGCGCCAGCACCCAGCTGCGCGTCGCGCTGTACTCCCACGCCGATCCGACGACGAGCGACTTGCCCGGCCGGGCGTGGCCGCGAAAGCCTTCGCCGGTCCCGTAGATGCTCACGTCTTCGAGATCCACCGAGTCCGAGAAGGCGTACGAGAAGTTGAGCCGCGTGCGCAGGATCCGTCCGTTCGGCATCCACAGGAAGTACTGGTTGTAGAGCGACAGCGTCGTCGTATAGGCACCGCTGCCCGCACCGTCACTCGGCCGATCGCCGAGGCGATCGTATTTCCCGGTGGGCAGCGATTGCTGGATCACGAAGGAGCTCGTCGGCACGCGTGCGCCCTCGCTAAACGTCGAGAGCCGAAAGGCACCCTGAAGCGTGAAGTCGCCGATCGACAGGCCGGAGCTGTCCGGGCCGGTGTTCACGTCGTTGTACGCGAATCGCGGGATCACGCCGACCGTCACGCCATCGACGAGCCCATAGAGAATGTAGGTGAGCGATCCATACCCGTGCCGGCGCGCGCCAGGCTGCCGATGCCCGTCGTCGTCGTAGCGGCCCTGGCTGATGACGTCGAAGACATACGGCTCCACGAGCCAGTGACCCTTCGGCATCGTCGCCGCACCCGCGGCGAGAATGGGGCCGGTCCACCACGCGTCCTCGCGCGACTGCCGATACGAATCTTCCGCTGCGGCGATGCCGGGCACCAGCAGCCAGGCGAAACAGGCGATGCGTCTACTTCGATTCACGTGTGTAGGAGGTCTTCCAGTTCGTTTCCCACGTCCTGCCGCCGTCGACCGAGAACGACTGCTCGAAGTGCGCGGCGTCCTCGCTGATGTCGAACCAGCGGTAGTGGACGAAGATCATGCGGCCGTTCCACTCTTCCTGGTCGTAGAAATTCCCTTCGCCGTTCTCGAAGTGGCCGATCACCGGGAGGCCGAGGTTGCCGCCGTTGGGCGGCGACCAGTAGATGCGCCATTCCTTGAGGGCCGCATCGTACACGCGGACGGTGAAGCCGCGGGAGGTGGCGCCGGTCTCCTTGTTCTCCACCACCATCTCGTCGGTATTGGCCGGTCCGCCGAGGATCTTGCGCATCGTCAGCTTGCCGTGCATCTCCACCCACTTCGTCGAGCCGGTCAGCGGCTTGTCGAGGCGATGGAGCGTGGCGTTCCACGTCCCGACGAGGAAATCGAAGTCGCGGGAGCGATCCGGTTCGGTCGTGGCTTGTTTTGCAGCGGCGGGCTGGGTGGCGAGCGCTGGTGGCTGGCTGAGCATCGCGGCGGCGGCGAGCAGGGCGATGCGAATCCATGCGGGAGCGTTCATGCGGTTCCTCTCCGGGTCGCTTGCGACGGGGTGCAGGCGCGGCGACTATGCGATTCCAACTGGTATTTGCGTAGAGCCACTTTTTATGGAACAGCTGATACCACTTTTGCGACCAGGCGAGCCTTTTCATCGACAGGTGTATGCCCGGCTGCGCCAGGCGATTCTCGCGGGCACGTTCCGTAGCGGCGATCGGCTCCCTTCGAGCAGGGATCTCGCCGAGCAGCTCGGGATCTCACGCACGGTGATCGTGCTCGCCTTCGAGCAGCTGCTCGCGGAGGGCTTCGTCGTCGGCCGCGGCGGCTCCGGTACCTATGTCGCCGAAGGTCTCTCCGCGCGTCGCACGCGCGCTTCGGAAACACCGGCGCGTCTGCGGCTATCCCGCTTCGGCTCCTTCGCCGCTGCCGCGGGATCGGACATCGACATTCCAACGCGACACGTTCCGGTCCTGCGATACGACTTTGCCTACGGCCGCAGTGACGTGGACCTGTTTCCGTTCGAAGCGTGGCGACGAATCCTGTTGCGCAGCGCGCGTGCAGCGCCCGTGCGCGAGCTAGACTACGCGCCCGCCGCCGGTAGCGACGCTCTGCGCGAAAGCATCTGCACGCATCTGCGCCGCTCGCGCGGCGTTTCGTGCGAGCCCTCGCAAGTGATGATCGTGAACGGCTCGCAGCAGGCGCTGGACCTGATCGTGCGTGTTCTCATCGAACGCGGCGACCGGGTTGCGATCGAGGATCCGGGGTATCAGGGCACGCGCGAGATCCTGCGCGCCGCGGGCGCGCGCCTGCATCCCGTCGCGGTAGATCGCGACGGACTGGACACCGATGCACTGCCGGACAATGCGCGGCTTGCATTCGTCACGCCCTCGCATCAATTTCCGACGGGGGCGATCCTGTCGCTGGCGCGGCGGCAGGCGCTGCTCGAGTGGGCACGGCGGCGCAATGCCGTCGTCGTCGAAGACGACTACGACGGCGAGTTTCGGTACGAAGGCCAGCGCCTCGAGTCGCTCCAGGGCATGGACGCGGAAGGCCGCGTCATCTACGTCGGCACGTTCTCCCGCACGATCTTCTCGGCGCTTCGCATCGGCTATCTCATCGTCCCGAAGTCCCTGCAGCGGGCCTTCAGCGCGGCGAAGTGGTTATGCGACCGGCACACCGCCACGCTCGAACAGGAAGCGCTCGCCGCGTTCATCGGCAGCGGCCTGTACGAGCGGCATCTGCGCCGGGTTCGCCGCCGCAATGGATCTGCGCGTGCCGTGCTGCTGGGCGCGATCCAGAAGTCTCTCGGCGATCGCGCCGACGTCACGGGTGATGGAGCGGGTGCGCATGTCGTGCTCTGGCTCGACGGGCGCATCCCGGAATCGAACGCGATCACCGCCGCGGCAGCGAAGGGCGTCGGCGTCTACGGCGTCTCGCGATACTTCCTCAAGGCACCGGCGCGCGCGGGCCTGGTGCTCGGCTATTCACGCATCCGCGAGGCTGACATCCGCGAGGGAATCCGGCGGCTCGCCGCGGTGTTGTGACAAGATAGCCGCGCGGTTCGGAAACTCCCGGGGGATCCATGTTCACGAAGCTTGCGACAGCCTTCATTGCCTTAAGCTGTCTCGCCGCGCCGAGACTCTACATCCTCGACTGCGGCACCATCTCCGCGATGGACCCGACGCTCTTCGGCCTCAAGAAAGAGGAAATCAAGAGCGACGGCAGCTTCGTGACGCCGTGCTATCTCGTCGTGCATCCGAAGGGCACGCTGGTCTGGGACGTCGGCCAGGTTCCCGACGCGAAGATCAAGGACGACGGCAGCGAGGCGGTCGAGCAGAACATCCTCAAGGCGACGAAGCGCCTGACCACGCAGCTCGAGTCGCTGGGCTACGAGCCGAAGGACATCACCTTCATGGCGATGTCGCACTACCACACGGATCACACAGCGAACGCGAACCTGTTCGCCGGTTCGACCTGGATCGTGCAGCGGGCCGAATACGACATCATGTTCAGCGACGCGCAGGTGGGCATCCGCATGCCGGAGTGGTACAGCGAGCTGAAGAACGCGAAGCGCATCACCCTGAAAAATGCGGATCACGACGTGTTCGGTGATGGCACCGTGGTGATCAAGACTGCGCCGGGTCACACACCCGGCCACCAGATGCTGTTCCTCAAGCTGGCGAAGTTCGGGCCGCTGCTGCTCGCCGGTGACCTGTATCACCTGCCCGAGGAAAAGACGCTGGACCGTGTGCCCACCTTCGACTTCGACGGCGCGATGACGCGCGTCACCCGCAAGAACACCGACAAGTTCCTGGAACAGACCGGCGCGAAGATGTGGATCCAGCACGATCCGGCGACGAACGCGCCGTTGAAGAAAGCGCCCGCGTTCTACGACTGACCGGTCGGCTGCTAGGGGAGCGCAGATGAATGATGCGTGACGATCATCCATCTGCCTTCGCGTAGCTGGTACACGAAGGTGAAGCGGGCCGGGTTCTTGACTACCTTGCCGTTCTGCGTCGAGCTGCGCGTGTAGTACCCGGTGTTCACAGCGACGTTGCCGAACACCTGCACGCGGTGCTCGGCGGTCTCGATCTTCGAGTCGCCCAGATCCGCGATGCCCTTGAAGTAATCCCACACCAGCTCGGGTTTGTCCCGCAGCACCCCCGACGACGTGCCGAAGAACACGGCATCCGGTGCATACAGTGCGACGATTTCCTGCGCGTTCTTGCGGTTGAATGCAGTGATCCACTGTTGCGTGGCGCCCTCGACGTCCTGGACGGGATCCGCGAAGGCCGGTGCGCAAAGAATCGACATCGAGACGAGCAGTGCCGGGAGGCGGGCGAGTGTTTTCATGGCCCGGCACCGTGCGCCAATCGGAGACATTTTTCAACACGGCGCTACAATCGATGCCCTCGGATCGGCAGGAGGCAGACCATGAAGAAATCGGGTGCGAGCCAGGGCGAGTCGGCGTCGAAGCTCATCTCGAAGCGGATCGCGGAGCTCGCTGACTGGCGCGGCAAGACGCTCGGCAGGATGCGCAAGCTCATCCAGGAAGCAGATCCGGACGTCGTCGAGGAATGGAAGTGGATGGGCACGCCGGTCTGGTCGCACGACGGCATCCTTTGCACGGGCGAGACCTACAAGGACAAAGTGAAGCTCACCTTCGCCAAGGGCGCCTCGCTCGAGGATCCGGCCCGTCTCTTCAACTCGAGTCTCGACGGCAACGTCCGCCGCGCCATCGATATCCTCGAAGGAAAAGACGTGGATGCCTCGGCGTTCAAGGCGCTCGTGCGCCAGGCGGTGGCCCTGAATCAAGGCGGCAAGGCAAAACCCGCGAAGAAGAGGAGGATCCCATGAGCGATCCGCAGACTGACGGCACCTCGACGCCCGCGTTTCCCTACGCGACTCATCTCAACATCCTGTTCCCGCAGCTCGAGAAGGTTGACGTTCCGGCGCTCGTCGGGCAGGTGACGGACCAGTGGTACAACCAGACGTTGTGCAAGGTCAACGACTCGGTCGTGCGGCTAGGCGTGATGCAGGGTGAGTATCACTGGCACAAGCACGATCACGACGACGAGTTCTTCTTTTGTCTCGACGGGGAATTCCTCGTCGATCTCGAAGATCGCACCGTGACGCTGCGGCCGCGTGAGGGCATCGTCGTTCCCAAGGGCGTCGTGCATCGCACGCGAGCTCCCAGGAAGTGCGTCATTTTGATGGTCGAGAACGCCGGAATCGTGCCCACCGGCGACTGATCTGCACGGTTTTTGTGCGTGCGCCGCGCGTGCAGGAAACGCTGTTGACGGTCTATGCTCGCGGTTCCTGACAAGGGGTAGCGAGATGAAAGAAGAAACGTTCGAAGGCCTCGGCGGCCTCAAGATTTTCCTGCGCTCGTGGCGTCCGAGCAGTACTCCACGAGCGGTGGTGGCTATCTGCCACGGCTTCAATTCGCACAGTGGTTACTACTTCTGGGTGGCCGAGCAGTTGGTCGCAGCGGGTTATGCGGTCTACGCGCTGGACCTGCGCGGCCGCGGCAAGTCCGACGGTGAACGCTACTTCGTCGAGAAGTTCGATCACTACCTGGACGATGTCGACCGGATGATGAAGATCGCCAGGTCGCGCGAGCCGGGATTGAAGGTGTTCCTGCTCGGCCACAGCGCGGGTGGCGTCATCTCCTCCGTCTACACGCTCGAGCATCAGAAGGAGCTGGCCGGCCTCATCTGCGAAAGCTTTGCCTTCCAGGTGCCCGCGCCCGATTTTGCATTGGCGGTGCTGAAGGGCCTGAGCCATCTCGCGCCGCACGCCCACGTGCTGAAGCTCGACACCAAGGGTTTCTCGCGCGACCCGAAGGTCATCGCGACGATGCTCAGTGATCCGCTGCTCGCGCACGAAGTGCAGCCGACGCTCACCGTCGCGGAGATGGTGCGCGCGGACGAGCGGCTGAAGCGCGAGTTCCCGCTGTTCACGCTGCCCGTGCTGATCATCCACGGCACCAAGGATTCGGTGACGGTGCCCGCCGGCAGCCAGCTGTTCTTCGACAAGGCCAGCTCGAAGGACAAGACGCTGAAGCTCTACGAAGGCTACTTCCACGATCCGCTGAGCGACGTCGGCAAGGAACTGGTGATGGACGACATCAAGGGCTGGATCACGGCGCGTTGCTGAACGGGAAGATCGTGAGCTGATTTCTCGTCCCTTTGCGCGTCTTCCGGGAAACCCCCTTGCAGGAGTTTCCCGTGAGCCTGAACGACTACGCGACCGCGGCCGACACCCTCGACAGCACCGAGCCGACGGTCACCGTCCCCGCCCTGCGGCTGGGTCAGGGCGGCCTGGGCAATCCCTCGAAGATCTTCGAGACCGGGGTTGCGTTCTGGTCTTCCAAGGTTCTCCTCACCGCCGTGGAGCTCGGCGTGTTCACCACGCTGGGCAATCGTGCGATGACGGGGGAAGCCCTGCGACAGGTCCTGAAACTCCACCCGCGCGGCATCTTCGATTTCCTCGACACGCTCGTATCGCTGGGTTTTCTGGAGCGCGATGGTGACGGCGTCCTGGGCCGCTATCGCAATACGCCCGACACCGCGCAGTTCCTCGACAAGAACCAGCCGGGCTACGTCGGCGGCATGCTCGAGATGTTGAACGCGCGCCTGTTCGGGTACTGGAACGACCTCGGTCCCGCGCTGCGCACCGGCAAGCCGCAGAACGAGATCAAGCACACGGGCAGCTCGCTGTTCGCGGCACTGTATGCGGATCCCGCCGGCCTCGAGCAGTTCATGTCCGCGATGCATGGCATTTCCAGACCCAACTTCCAGGCGTTCGCGGAAAAGTTCGACTTCTCACGCTATCAGACGCTGTGCGACGTGGGCGGCGCGACCGGGCTGCTCTCGACGCTGGTGGCGAAGCAGCATCCGCACCTGAAGTGCCTGTCGTTCGATCTGCCGCAGGTGCAGCCCATTGCCGATCGACACATCGCGGAAGCCGCACTCGCCTCGCGTATCACGACCGTTGCCGGGGATTTCCTGAAGGATCCGCTGCCGCGCGCGGACGTGATCACGATGGGCATGATCCTGCACGACTGGAATCTCGAGACCAAGAAGCATCTCGTGCGCCGTGCCTACGACGCGTTGCCGCCGGGCGGTGCCTTCATCGCGATCGAGAACCTGATCGACGACGCGCGGCGCGAGAATACCTTCGGCCTGCTGATGTCGCTGAACATGCTGATCGAGTTCGGCGACGCGTTCGACTTCACCGGCGCGGACTTCCGCGGCTGGTGCCGCGAGGCGGGCTTCCGCCGCTTCGAGGTGCTGCATCTCGCCGGACCCTGCAGCGCGGCGATCGCCTACAAATGAAACTCTAGCCAGGAGGGCGGCGGCCCTCAGTGATGATGGCCGCCTTCACCATGCACGTGCCCATGAGACAGCTCCTCTTCCGTGGCCTGCCGGACATCGGTGATTTCAACTTCGAAGTTCAGCGACTTCCCCGCGAGCGGGTGGTTGCCGTCGATGGTGATCATGTCGCCGGCGATGTGCGTGACGGTGACGACGCGCGTGCCATGCGGAGTCTGCGCATGGAGCTGCATCCCGAGACGGATGTTCGAGATGCCCCGCAGCGAGCGGCGCGGAATTTTCTGAATGAGCTGCTCCTCGTGCTCACCGTACCCTTCCGCTGGTGAGACCTTCACGCTGAGCTTGTCCCCGGGGACCTTCCCCTCCAGCTCGCGCTCCAGTCCGGTGACGATGTTGCCGTGGCCGTGCAGGTACACCAGCGGCTCGCGCTCGGCGGAGGTGTCGATGACCTCGCCGGCGTCATCGCGCAGGGTGTAGTGAATCGAAACGACGGAATCGCGCGCGATGTTCATGCTGGGCTTTCGGGAGAGGGGAGAGTCGCGAAGTGTAAGGGATTTGCGCCAACTTGCGAGCCTGGGCGCCAGCGCTTAGCTTTCGCAGCCATGGCCCTGCGCATCATCGGCAAATCCACCTCCATCAACGTCCGCAAAGTGCTCTGGCTGTGCGAGGAAATCAGCCTCAAGATCGAGCGCGACGAGGGAACCGCCCAGGACATCAAGGCGCTCAACCCCAACGGGATGGTCCCCGTGCTGCGCGACGGTGACTTCACGATGTGGGAGTCGAACGCGATCTGCCGCTACCTTGCCATCACGCGCGGCGCTGCGGATCTGCTGCCTCCCAACGCCAAGAACCGCGCGAAGGTCGAACAGTGGATGGACTGGCAGGCCACCGAACTCAACAACTCGTGGCGCTACGCGTTCATGGCGCTGGTGCGCAAGAGTCCGGCCCATGAGAATCCCGCAATGATCACGGCGAGCCTGGCGAACTGGAACCGCCACATGCAGATGCTCGACGACCAGCTCGCCAAGACCGGCTCTTACGCAGCGCTTTCGAGCTTCACGCTGGCGGACATCGTGCTGGGCCTCTCGACCCATCGCTGGTTCATGACGCCGATGGAAAAGCGCCCCGCGCTCGCCGCGGTCGAGGCGTATTACGAGCGCCTTAGCCAGCGTCCCCCCTTCAAGCTGCACGGCCGCAACGGGAGTCCCTGATGGCTTTTGTCGACGACCGATCCGTGCTGACGCGCGCGGTTGCCCCGCCGGATACGACCGTTTCCTACGGGACCTTGCCCGAGCACATCGCCGATGTCCGCTTCGGCGACGAGCGCGCGATTCACCGGCCGCTCGTCGTCATCGTGCACGGCGGGTTCTGGCGGCCGACGATCGATCGTGCCCATACCGGCCCCATGGCCGTGGCGCTCGCGGAGCGCGGCTGGACGGTGGCCGCCATCGAGTACCGGCGGGTTCCCGGCCAGCCCGACCTGACGATCGAGGACGTGCGCAACGCCCTCGTCACGCTGCCCGAGCGGATCGCGAAGCACGACGGCCGTGAGCTCGTAGTGGGCCATTCCGCGGGCGGGCACCTCACGCTCTGGGCCGCGTCCGCGCGTCCGACCGAGCGTCTCGTCGGGGCACTGGCGCTGGGTCCTGCCGCGGATCTCCGTCTCGCGCAGGAGCGCCAGCTTGGTGACGGCGCCGCCATGGCATTTCTCGGCGTCGAGGCGGAACAGCGTGCGGATCTGGATCCGAAGCGCATGCCGTCGCCGCAGATTCCGACCCGGATCGTGCACGGGATGCAGGACGAGATCGTGCCGATAGCCCTCGCCGAGTCCTACTGCGAGACGCACCCACAGGCAAAGCTGCTGCGCCTGCGCGATGCCGGGCATTTCGCGGTGATCGATCCCCGCAGCCATGAGTGGCCGAGCGTTCGGAAGGAACTCGAACGCTTGCTCGAGTGATCCGCGAGGACGCGTCAGTCGGCCGGCTGCTTTTCCGCATCAGTTCACCGAAAGGTCGTAGACCGCCGTGCGCCCCTGAACCAGCGCCGGTTTCTCCAGCGGCGAGTGCCTGGGAGCACCGACGACCAGCGTCGAGCCCGACACGGCGATCGCCTCTCCGAAATGCGTGCGGCCGAAGGTCGTGAACTTGTCCTGCGGATTCCACGGAATCGAGCGGTCGATGGAATCGATGCGCTCGCCCGGATAGGCCACGTCCGTCGGGCCCGAACGGGAGTACACCCACACCGCAGGGCGCGGATCGTCGATCGCCGGTGCGCCGATGATCACATGCGTGGCGGTGATCAGGATTCGGCGTCCGAAATCCTTGTACCCCACGGCCTCCGTCGGCTCATAGGCGTCCACCTCGATCTTGCCCAGCTGCACCCATTGATTTGCGCTGCGGCCGAACTGCAGCACGAGACCTGGGAAGGGCTCGACGAGGTTGATGTGATTCACGCCGACCAGCAGGAGGTTGTCGCGCTGCGCGACGGCCGTGCCGAATCCCCGCTGAATATCGGGCCCCGTCTGCACGATCACTTGCGCGCGTCTCCACGTGTCGTCTGCTGACCGCACGTAGTGATAGACGGCTCCGTCCGTCTCACCTTCAGGTGCGCCGATGTACGCGTTGTTTCCGGAGAGCGCCAGGCTGATTCCCCAATGCATTCCGCCCCTGTTCGGAACGCCGATCGAGTTGACCCAGGTCCATCGACCGGGGGTACGGCATCGGTCGAAGTAATGCACGAAGCTCAGGCGGGGAGGCTGCGAGATCGCGCGAGCTCCTTCTTCGTAACCCGATGTGATCAGCGCGCCACAACCGTCCATCGCGATGGCCATTCCGAAGCTTGCCGCGCCTTTGAGCACACCCTGTGCTCTCCAGCGGCTTCCGTCGAACAGGTAGGAGTAGACGACACTCACATCCTGGGGCGAATACCCGCGAATGAGAGCGTGCGTTCCGTCAAAGGCGATCGGGCCGGTGAGGGTGCCTTGATCGGACGCGACCAGTTTCGCGGACTGCGTCCATCCCCCTGCGGTGCTCCGGCTGAACACATAAACCGACGAACCGCCTGCGGTAAGCAGTGTGTCTCCGCTTACGGCGACCGCGGCGCCGAGGCGCAGTACGGAACGCACGTTCGGCGGCTCATTGACCTGCAGAACCTGTTCCGTCGCGGTGACAGGTGGAAGCTGCTGCGCAATGGCGGCGGTGCTTAGCAGGAAAGCGACGGGACACCAGGTGACAGCGAGACGGCGCGCGCGGGCTCGAGCTTGCATCGTAGATCCCCCTTTTTGGCACTTCGACGGTGCCTCAACGGGAAAAGCAGCAACTTCGGTACCGCTGCAGCTGCGGTAGCGCCCACGCTACCGCTAGTCGGTCAAGCAGTCTGTGGCGCAGGCATAGGGCGTCACCTGCTCGCCGGGCCGCCACACCCAGGCCCGCTTCAGTTCCACCGGCGCGGTGAAGATCGCCGCGGCGGTGATCACCAGTGAGTACTGCAGGCGCGTGCCGTCGGCATCGGCGTGAAGCGCTCGATGAGTTCGCGTTGCTGGTCAGCGGGACGCCGCGACCGTCGACGTGAGCCCATGAGACGCCCGTCGTTTCGACAACCAGCGTCGCTTTCCCATTTGCCGGTCGAATGGCCGTTCGACGCGGGCGGAGCTTCGTGAAGTCCTGTGCCTTCGAGAGGTAGACGAACTCGATGGGGTGGGGTTGCTCCATGATCGTCGGCATTCCTTTGGGTACGCAGCCGCGCGTGATCGTGTCCATGTCTGGATTCCCTGCGGCGAATGGCCCTCGGTGTCCCACGCGGCAGGCCCGTCGCTTGCTGCCACCTTCAGCCGGACATGCGGGTTCTGCCAGCGAACTTCGACGAGCTTGCCTGCGATTTCCGTGACCCGAGTCTGGTCGTACTCCGTGAACGCGTGATGCGCGAGGCCGGGGCCGGAGAGGCAGCACACCAGCAGCCACGCGAACGGTCGAAGCGCTTTCATGAGACCCCCCAGGAATGTGGCGCCAATGTGCGCCATCCCGGACAATTCTGCACCCGCGAGATGGAGTGACCCATGAGTCGAACACACTTAGGTTTGGCAATCTGCGTCAGCGTGCTGGCCGCCTGTGGCGGATCCAACGGCGGTGCCACCGCTGCGGAGGCGCGCACGGTAGCCAACGCCTTCGTCGCCACCCCCGTCGCCAAGTTCAATGAGCCCTGGGCGATGACCTTCCTGCCGGACGGGCGGATGCTGGTCACCGAAAAGAAGGGTGCGCTGAAGGTCTACAAGATCGGTGGCGCCACGGGCGACGTCAGTGGCGTGCCGAAGGTGGATTACGGCGGACAGGGTGGCTTCGGCGACGTGATCGTCCACCCCTCGTTCGCCAGCAACGGCATCGTGTACCTCAGCTACGTCGAGGCCGGCGAGAACGACACGCGCGGCGCGGCGGTGGCGCGCGCGAAACTGACGCTCGACGACAAGGGCGGCGGCGCGCTCTCCGACGTCAACGTCATCTGGCGCCAGGTGCCGAAGGTGACGGGCCGCGGGCACTTCGGCCATCGCATGGCCTTCGGTCCGGACGGCAAGCTCTGGGTCACCTCGAGCGAGCGGCAGAAGTTCGATCCCGCCCAGGACATGAACAGCAACCTCGGCAAGATCGTGCGCCTCAACGAGGATGGCTCCGTGCCTTCCGATAACCCATTCGCGGACAAGGGTGGTGTGACGGCGCAGATCTGGACGCTCGGCCACCGCAACCTGCTCGGCATCGCGTTCGATGCGCAGGGGCGTCCGTGGAACCAGGAGATGGGTCCGGCAGGGGGCGACGAGCTGAACCTCGTCGTGAAGGGCAAGAACTACGGCTACCCGATCGTCTCGAACGGCAACCACTACGACGGCAAGGACATCCCCGACCATCCGACCCGTCCTGAATTCGAAGCGCCCAAGGCGTTCTGGAACCCGGTGATCTCCCCGGCCGGGCTGGTCATCTACAGCGGCACGATGTTCCCGAAGTGGCAGGGCAACGCCTTCATCGGCGGCCTGTCCTCGAAGGCACTGGTGCGCATCGAGATCACGGGCGATTCGGCGCGTGAAGCCGAGCGCTACGACATGGGCCAGCGTATCCGCGAAGTGGAGCAGGGCCCCGACGGCGCGCTCTGGCTGCTCGAAGACGAGCGCGACGGCGGCGGTGGCCGGCTGCTCAAGCTCACGCCGCCCGCCTGAGACCTCCGGCAGAAACGTGACGCACCTCACAAGGGTGCGTCACGATTGAGCGCTGGCCGGCATCAAGCAGCGCACCATCTGGGCGATAAAGACGGGTGACACCACAGCCCGAAGAAACGCCCCGGTCATGAGCCTGAATCCCCTCGCCGCCGTGTTCGCGCTCCTGCGCCGCCGCTGGGTCGACGCCCGCAAATACGCCGATCTCCGCGGCCAGGTCGAAGCGGTCAGCCGGATGCTGCCGGTGATCGAGTTCGACCTCGAAGGCAACGTCATCGGTGCCAACGAGAACTTCCGGAAGGCCTCGCAATACAGCGCTGAAGAGCTGCAGGGCATGCATCACCGCGACTTCGTCGACGCCGACATCCGCGGCACGCCGGAATACCGCGCCTTCTGGGACAAGCTCCGCCGCGGCGAGCCGCAGATGGCGAACTACAAGCGCAAGGCGAAGAACGGCCGTCCGGTGTGGGTGCAGGCCACCTACTATCCGATCCTCGACGCGAAGGGCAGGCCGTTCAAGGTCGTCAAGCACACGGTCGACGTCACGGAGCAGGCGCTCAAGCAGGCCGACGGCCTCGGCCAGCTCGCCGCCATCAGCAAGGCGCAGGCGGTCATCGAGTTCGAGCTGGACGGCCGCATCATCACCGCCAATCCGAACTTCCTGAGCCTGATGGGTTACACGCTGGAGGAGCTGCGCGGGCAGCATCACCGCATGTTCGTCGACCCGGCCGAGCGCGAGAGCGTGCAGTACCGCGATTTCTGGGCGAAGCTCGCGCGCGGCGAGTACGACACCGCTCAGTACGAGCGCATCGCCAAAGGCAACCGGCGCCTGTGGATCCAGGCGAGCTACAACCCGATCATGGATGCCGCCGGCAAGCCGTTCAAAGTGGTGAAATACGCCACCGACGTGACGGCCCAGGTGAGTCTCGTGCGCGAGACGCAGGCCGTCGTCACGGCTGCGGCCAACGGCGATCTCACGCAGCGCATCTCGCTCGAGGGCCGGTCCGCCGAGCTGTCTGCGGTGGCGCGCGGCGTGAATTCGCTGATCGAGCAGATGGCCTCGGTGGTCGGCCAGATCAAGAAGGCGACCGAAGAGGTGCGTGTCGGCGCCGAAGAGATTTCCGCCGGCAACTTCAACCTCTCCAGCCGTACCGACGAGCAGGCGACGAGTCTCGAAGAGACCGCGGCCTCGATGGAGCAGATGGCGGGGTCGGTGCGCCAGACGGCTGACAACGCGGCACAAGCGAACCAGCTCGCGATCGCGGCGCGCCAGCAGGCGGAGAAGGGCGGCGAGGTGGTGAAGTCCGCCATTGCGGCGATGGGCAGCATCGACGCCGCCTCCGCGAAGATCGCCGACATCATCGGGGTGATCGACGCGATCGCCTTCCAGACCAACCTTCTCGCGCTCAATGCCGCCGTCGAAGCGGCGCGCGCCGGCGAGCAGGGTCGCGGTTTCGCCGTGGTCGCGAGCGAAGTGCGCAATCTCGCGGGGCGCAGCTCGACCGCGGCGAAGGAAATCCGTGCACTCATCCAGGACAGCGTGGTGCGCGTGGGCGAGGGCAGCCGCCTCGTCAATGAATCCGGCCGCACGCTGACCGAAATCGTCGCCGCCGTGAAGAAGGCAGCGGACATCGTGGCCGAGATCGCGGCCGCGAGCCGCGAGCAATCCTCCGGCGTCGAGCAGGTCAATCGCGCGGTCAGCCAGATGGAGACGGCGACCCAGCAGAACGCCGCGCTGGTGGAACAGGCCGCCGCCTCCAGCGAATCGATCGTCGAGCAGGTGAAGGCACTGAACGCGATGATTGCCCGCTACAAGGCGGGTACCCAGTCGACGCCAGCTGCCCAGACCGCCGTTGAACAGGCTTCGCCGCGCCGTTACACGGTCGCCAATCGCTGACGGCAACGCGCGCGCGGTGTCCTTCCGCCCGCTGATACCGCTATCATCGGCACGCGGCGACGGGCCGCCCCTGGATGTTCAGCCGTGCTCAACCGGACCCTTGCGCTGGCCGTGCTCGCTGGAATTACGCTTGGGGCGAACGCCGTCACCCTGAACGACCGCGAGTACTTCAGCACCCGCGGGCTCGATGTCCTGGTCTTCAGCAACTACTACGACGGCAACTTCAGCGATTCCAAGATCGCCGGCATCGAGCTGATCCACCACGGTGTGCGCACGGCGACCAACGGCGATGTGCGCCTGAGCCCCACCCCCGAGCAATGGGACCCGGTGCCGACGCTCCTGAAGCGGGAAGTGCGCAGGCAGGCTGGCGTCGTCGAGGCTCGGCTCGGCTACGCGTCGCCGAAATTCGAGTACACGATCCGCGCGGAGCAGGTCGATGGCGGCATCGTGCTCAAGGTGGTTCTCGACTCGCCGTTGCCGCGCGAGCTCGAGGGACGTGCGGGATTCAACCTGGAGTTCCTGCCCTCGGCCTATTTCAGTCGGACGTGGCTGGTGGACGATGCGAGCGGCGTATTCCCGCTTTATCCCTCCGGGCCGACAGGGCGGAGCGCCGACGGTACGCCTGAACGAAGATCTCTCGCCTCCGGCCGTCGCATCGTGCTGGCGCCCGAAGATGCGGAGCGACGCGTCAGCATCGAGTCACGCAGCACGCCGCTCGCGCTGTTCGACGGTCGCAATCAGGCACAGAACGGTTGGTTCGTCGTGCGCAGCCTGATCGCGCCCGGTGCGTCCGGCACCGTGGTCGAATGGTTCCTGAAGGCCAGCACCTTGCCGGACTGGACCCGTCCGCCGGTGATCACCTATTCGCAGGTCGGATATCACCCGGCGCAGGCGAAGGCCGCCGTCATCGAGTGTGATCGCAACGCGGCTGCGCCCGGGCGCGCGCGCGTGTTGCGCGTCGGAGCCGACGGTGCCTTCACGGAAGTGCATACGGCCGATGCGAAACCCTGGGGCGAATACCTGCGCTATCGTTACTTCAATTTCGATTTCAGTACGGTGCGGGAGCCGGGCATCTACGTCGTCGAGGCGGCCGGCGTCCGTACGAGCGCCTTCCGCATTGCCGCCGATGTCTTCGTCCACGCGTGGGAGCCCACGCTCGACGTCTTCTTCCCCGTGCAGATGGACCACGTGTTCGTGAACGAGGCGTATCGCGTCTGGCACGGCGCTTCGCATCTGGATGACGCGCGGCAGGCGCCGGTCGGCCACGAGCATTTCGACCTGTACGCGCAGGGCCCTGCGACCGACTCGCCGTTCGCGCCCGGCGAGCACATCCCTGGCCTCAACGTCGGCGGTTGGTTCGACGCCGGGGATTTCGATCTTCGCACGCAGACGCACTACGCGACGGTGATGGCGATGGTCGATACGTGGGAGCGGTTTCGTCCTGAGCGCGATGAGACGACCATCGATCAGGCGAAGCGTCATGTCGAGCTGCATCACCCGGATGGCGTGCCGGACCTGTTGCAGCAGATCGAGCACGGCACGCTGATGCTGATCGCGCAGCATCGCGTGTTCGGCCACGCGATTCCGGGGATCGTGGAACCGGATCTGGGCCAGTACACGCATCTCGGCGATGCCGTCACCAAGACCGACAATCGGGTGGACGATCCTGCGCGGCCGGATTCCGCGCGCGACGACCGGCTCGCCTTCACCACGGCGACGACCGCGCTGAACTACGGTTCCGCGGCTTCGCTCGCCGCCGCGAGTCGGGCGCTGCGTGGCTATCGGAACGAGCTCGCCGACGAATGTCTCGCGACGGCCCGGCGCGTGTGGGACTTCGAGAAGGCTCGCCAGCCGAACCTGTTCAAGTTCGGCAACACGACGGGCGGCGATCCCCAGGACGAAGAGATTCGCGCGGCCGTCGAGCTGCTCCTCGCCACCGGCGACACACGCTACGCGAAGCGCTTGAGCGAGCTGTGGCCTGTGATCGACCAGAGATTCGCATCTCATGCGGCCGATGCGACGCGCGTGCTGTCGAAGATGGACGTGTCATTCGGCAGGAAGCTGCGCGCTCGTGCCGCGGCTTATCGCAAGGAGACGGCGGAAGCGCTGCGCGAGAATCCGTTCGGGGTTCCCATTACGCGCGGCGGCTGGGCCGGCAGTGGTGCAGTAGTCGGCTTCTCGACTACCGCGTACTACCTGCATCGAACCTATCCCGATCTGTTTTCGAAAAACGATGCGCTTGCCGGGCTCGAGTTCCTGTACGGGCGCCACCCCGGCTCGAATCTCTCGTTCGTCTCTGGTGTCGGAACCCAGTCGAAGACGGTGGCCTACGGCAACAACCGCGCGGATTTCTCGTTCATCGCCGGCGGCGTCGTGCCCGGCGTCCTGATCCTCAAGCCGGATTTTCCCGAGAACAAGGAAGACTGGCCCTTCCTGTGGGGCGAGAACGAATACGTCATCGGACTCGCGGCGAGCTACGTGTTCCTGGTGCTCGCGGCGAACGAGCTGGTGAACAGCGACTAGCGCTTCGGGGCAACGCAGGGCGTGTAGTCGTAGCCGATCGTGACGTCCTTGCCGTTACGGCCGGGGCCGGACACTTGCGCGTGCAGGCCGGCGCCCTGTCGGCGATATTCGACCCGCTTCGGAAAGTCGTGGTTGGGATTCTCGAAGCGGATCCAGTCGGCACCGCCATCGGTGCGCCTGAACGAGGTCGGCGGCACGCCGTTCGGCTGGGCGATGAAAGTCGGGACGCCCTCGACCCGCACGATGCGGAGGAATTCGAATTCTGCCGTACGCTCGCCCTTCAGCGTGCGGGCGACGCCCAGAAGCACGCCACCGTGCGATGGCATCCAGTATTCCTCGAACTTCTCTTCTGCCGAGCCTCCGCACCAGTGGCCGCTCATCCACGACAGCTCGTCGGGTTCCCCTGTATGTGCCGGCAGTGCCGCGGCGCCGATGATCAGTGAGAGAATGCAGGCCAGACGCTTCATTCGAGCCTCCCCATGTACGAACTCTACATCGCCAACAAGAACTATTCTTCGTGGTCGCTGCGGCCCTGGGTGCTGATGCGGGAGCGCGGGATCGCCTTCACCGAGCATCTGGTGCACTTCTCGCAGGGCGCCAGCGGCGCGAGCTGGGAGGCCTTCCGGTCCTTTTCACCGAACGGACGCGTACCGTGTCTCCGGGATGGCGAGCGGGTGGTGTGGGATTCGCTCGCCATCGCCGAGTACCTTGCCGAGCGCCACCCGGGACTGTGGCCCGCGGATGACGGCGCCCGAGCGTGGGCGCGGTGTGCCACCGCGGAAATGCATTCCGGATTTGCCACGCTGCGCGACCGATGCACCTTCAACGCCGGCATCCGCGTGCGGATCGACGAGTTCGGCACCGCGCTCGATCAGGAGATCGCCCGCATCACCGAGTTGTGGAGCGAGGGCGTCGCGCGCTTCGGCGGACCGTTCCTTGCCGGCCGTCAGTTCACGATCGTCGACGCCTTCTATGCGCCAGTCGCATTCCGCGTGCAGACCTATGGATTGAAGCTCAACGTCGCCGCGAACGCATACGCCTCGCGCCTGCTCGCGCTGCCTTCATTGCGAAGCTGGTACGAGGCCGCACTCCAGGAGACGTTCCGCGATCTGGCTCACGAGGAAGAAGCCCGCAAGACGGGCACGTGGCTCCAGGACCTGCGCGCTCATTGATACTGGCGCGCGACGCCCGCCCAGGTCGTCGACGCGGAAGCCACGAGCTTGTCGAAGGACTGCTCCTCCGCTTCCATACGCTTGCGGTCGATCGTCGAGCGCGAGTTCCAGAAGCTCGTGAGGTCCGACACCTTCGCAGTTCCCTCGGCCACGCCGTAAACGAAGCCAGTGCGTACGTCGATGAATAGCGCCGACGCCGTCGACGTGACATACGCATCGCGATCGGGACGCAGCCCGAGAGAGATCGCAGACAACGGCGGATAGTTCCGACCGAGCACCCGGAAACTCGTGTCGACTGTATAGATGAGCACAATGTCCGCCTGCACTTTGGCTGCGGCGAGCCGCAGATCGTCGAGTGACTCGAACTTGGTCGGCAGCAGCAGGCTACTGATCGGCACGACGCCGGCGAGTGAAGGCCAGGCCGCCAGCGCATTCAAGTCCTCTTCCGTGATCAGCTCCTGCGTCGTCAGCACGCTGAAACGACCGGTTCCGTGGGACTCACCGGAATAAGACGCATAGGCCGGTGCTTGCACGCGCACAATAGCGAGCCGGGCAGGGAAGTTCGGTGAGGGTTTGCGTGCGGCGACAGCCGAAATGTCCGCACGATCGATGTCCTGAAGCTTGACGCCCGCGCCGGGCGTGACGTAACTCGCGCATCCCGCACACAGCAGGACCAGAAAACCCGATAGCAGGAACTTCATGGCTGTGACTCCCGAGTTGAATTTCCGCGCCGCACGACGGATTCTAGCCCACGTCATGAGGCTGTTCGCACTCACCGCGATCCTCGCAGCTGCAACGCGGCTCTCGTTCGCGGCAGAGGAACCGATTCCGGCTCTCAAGGAGGTCTTCGCGCCGACGTTTCTCGTCGGCGCCGCGATCGAGCCGTCCCAGCTGCGCATCACGACGGACGTCAATCTGCTGCGGAAACACTTCAGCAGCATCACGGCGGAGAACGTCATGAAGCCGCACAGGCTTGCGCCGCGGGAAGGCCAGTATTACTTCGGGCCGGCGGACGAACTGGTGCGTTTCGCGCAGGTGAACGGCATCAAGCTGCGGGGACACACGTTGCTGTGGCACCGGAACGCACCTGCCTGGTTCTTCGAAGGCGGCGACCGCGCGGAAATCCGCGGGCGCCTCGAGCGCTACGTCGGAGACGTCGTCACGCATTTCAAGGGCAAGGTCTACGCCTGGGACGTCGTGAACGAAGTGGCCGGTGACGAGGCGGGCAAGACCTATCGTGAGAGCAGCCCATGGTTCAAGGCGCTCGGACCGGACTACATCGAGTACGCGTTTCGCGCCGCGCGCGCCGCCGATCCGGACGTGCAGCTGTTCATCAACGACTACGACACCGAGGAACCGGCGAAGCGCGCGAACCTGATGACGATCATCAAGGACCTCATGAAGAAGGGCGTGCCACTGGATGGCGTGGGTCACCAGGTTCACACGCGCGTCGGCGCTTCCGCGAAGGACGTCGACGACGCGCTGAAGGAGGTCGCCGCGCTCGGCCTCGTCAATCACGTCACCGAGCTCGATGTCTCGGTGTACGAAGATCCGGGCTCGTGTGCCGCGACACGCACGGACTGCAAGCCGGATTACGGCGCGGCCGTACCGGAGTCCGTGCTGGCCGCGCAGGCCATCCTGTATCGTCAACTTTTCGACGTCTTCAAATCCCACCCAACGTTGAAGTCCGTCACGACTTGGGGAATCTCCGACTCCCACACGTGGCTCGCAACCTTTCCCGTGACGCGAACGAACAAGCCGCTGCTGTTCGATACGGCTGGAAAGCCGAAAGAAGCGTTCCGCGCGATCGTCGAAGCGACGCCGTTCGGCGACAAACGCATCTGATCCTCCGGCACTCCCGTAGGCCTGCACGGAGAGTGTCTTTTCTTCAGAGAGGATTCGTCATGACCATCAAAAGAACAGCGGCGGCGCTGGTCGGCGCGGCCGTTTCATTGTCTTTGTGGGCGGGGAGCGCCGTTGCGCAGGAGGCAGCACGCACCGCTGCGCGCACCGGTGTGGCGGCGGGCTTGGACCTGCCTCCGGCGCCGATCTTTGCGCTGACCAGCGACAACGCGATCTACGTGTTGCGCCAGAACTCCGGTCAATATGTCAGATTGGGCCGCGTCAATCCGTCCGACGGCGGTAACTTCATCGGGATCGATTTCCGTCCGGCAGATGCCACGCCGAATCGTCTCTACGGCCTCACGGATCGGGGCGGGATCTACAACATCGTCGTCGGCGCCAACAACTTCGGTAACGCGACGCTGGTCAGCACGATGAACCCGCGCTTCAGTGGTGGCTTCAGCGGGCTGATCGACTTCAACCCGGTGGTGAACGCGCTGCGCGTGATCGGCAGCAACGACCAGAATCTCGCGGTGGTCAACAGCGCCACGGGTGCGAATCTCGGCACGGTTGCCCCGCAGACCAAACTTGCGTACGCGGCAGGTGACGTGAACGCGGGCAAGGATCCGGAGATCATCGGCGGTGCGTACACCAACAACTTCGTCGGTGCGACCGCTACGCTGTTCTACGCGATCGATCACGACCTCGACACGCTCGTGACCATCGCGGACAAGACGGCCACCGGCAGCTCCAACACCGGCGGCGGCCAGCTGCAGACGATCGGCAACTTCTTCGACGAGAGCGGCAATCGCCTCAACATGTCGCCCACGTCCGATCTCGACATCTACACCGATCGCAGCGGCAAGAACTTCCTGGTGGGCCAGACGACCCGCCTGCTGTTCTCCATCGATCTGTCGCAGCTGAATGCGAACCTGCCGCTCGGCAAGACGCAGCGAATCATCGTGAAACGCGGCCCGGCCGCGCCGCTGCCTGGCTCGAACGCACCGCTGACCGGCGGCGTATTCGACATTGCAATCCCACCTGCCCAGTAAGCGTCACGCAACCCGCGAGTCGCGATTCACATCGAGCGGGAATGACACCGTCACCCGGCAACCCTTGCCGGGTGCCGTGTCGACGGTCATCGCGCCGCCCGCCGCGCGCACGCGGTCGTCGATGCTCCACAGGCCGAAGCCGCGGCCGTTCGCCTCGAACAACTCGTACTGCCACTCGAAGCCGATGCCCTGATCGATCACTTCCACGAGGAGTGAATTCTCCGAGCCGCGCACGACGACCTGCGCACGATTCGTACGCGCGTGCTTGGCGACATTCTGCAGCAGTTCGCGGACGATCTTGAACGCGACGATGCGCAGCTCGACGTCGATGTTGTCGCGGAGGCTCACGTCGACCTCGACGTTGAGCTGATGCTGCGACCGGAAGCGCAGCGCGAGCCACTGCAGGGCCGGCTGCAGGCCGAGATCGTAGAGGCCGGGCGGACTCAGGTCCGCAATCACGTCCCGCGTGGTGCCCTGGACTTTGCGCAGCATCTCGAGGGATTCCTCGATGAGCTTCGCGATCGCGCCGCCGGCCTGCCGCGCGGCGACTTCCATCGTGTGCGCGGCGGCCGTCATGAGCTGGCCGATGCCGTCGTGCAGATCCACTGCGGTCGCGCGGCGCGCGCGCTCTTCGGCCTGCGAGAGCTGGTTCGCGAAGTCGCGCAGGCGCTGCTGGCCGAGCCGCAGCCGCTCGTTGGCCCGCACCAGATCCGAGACGTTGCGCGCGACGCCCCAGATGCGCAGGAGCTTGCCGTCCTGCAGGACGCCGTGGAAGTTCGCCACCCAGTGCTCTGTGTTCCCGCCCTTCCGCACGGTGAAGGAGAGGTCCTGCATCACGTACTCGTGCGTCGCGACGCGCTGGAGGCTATCCATCAGGATGCCGGCCCACGGGACGTCCGACAGCCAGGTGTTCACGGGTGTATCGCGGGGCGCGAATCTCGCATGCAGCATTTCGTAGGTCGAGCTGCATTCCGCGATGTATGCGTGTGACTTCAGCCATTCGATTTGCTGCGGCACCGGCAAGGTCATGGGCATCGGCTCGCCGAGCTCGATGCGCCACACCGCTTCGGAGCTGTGACGAACGTAGTTCTTGTAGCGATCGTCGCTGGTCGAGAGCGCGCCCAGCAGCCGCTTCTTCTCCAGCAGCACGGTCGAAAGACCGAACGTGTAGATGGCCGCGACCGCGAGAAACAGCTGCAGCGACAGCACGCGCGAGAATGGCGAATGACCGAAGCTGAACGGCCCGTAGCGATGGGACGCGAAGGCCGCGGCGATCAGGATCGCGCCGGTACACAGGCTGGTGGACCAGCGCGGTGGCAGGCGGAAAGCGGCGATGGTCAGGCCGACGAACAGTGCGTAGGGCAGCAGGATGACCGTGGAATCCACCACGCTCGTGGAAAAGATCCAGCCCGTGAGCAGCAGCATCGCAGCGCCGATGGCGAACAGCTCCAGGGGCCGGGCCGGGCTCGCCGCACGCTCCGGCATCAGAAAGCGTACGGCCCAGGTCATCACCAGCGGAGCGAAGGTGAGTGAGCCGAGCCAGTTACCCGCCCACCACAGTTGCCACTCGCGCCAGTACGGTTGGCCGCTCAGCGTGTTCACGGCGCCGGCCGCGCCGATGATGGCGCCTGCGGCTGCCCCGATCGAGGAGGCGATGAGGAATGCGGCGACCTGTCTAAGTCGAGGCAACGCCGCATCGGGAATCACTCGCCGCGCAAGCAGCGCGCCGACGACGCCGTCCGTCAGGTTCGCGATCGGAAACAGCACGGAGAAGCCCCGCGCGTAGCCGTCCGTGAGCAGGTAGCCGACGGTAATCTCGGTGGCGAACTGCGCGACCAGGAACGGCAGCCACATTCGTAGCGGCGCGTAGTACAGCGTGACGAGCAGCAAACCGGCGGCAGGCCAGAGGATCGTCAACTGGTAGAGGTCTTCCTTGAGCCCGTATCCGAGGGCGACGAGCAAGGCATACGACGCGATGAACAATAGGAGCGGCAGGACGCGATTGCCCCTGCGCGTATCGAGGCTCGTCGCAATATCCGTGTTGCGATTCACCGGCTCTTGTCTCCCGGGCCGTATGCTATACCCACGGCTCCGGCACCGGTTGAGAATCGCGGGACTTCGCGCGAAGTCCCGCGACCCCCTGCGCAAAGTGCTTACTCCAGGTCGGTCGGATCGTTGAACAGCTCGGGCAGGCGGATGCTTCCGTGGCCTCGCTGCGGGTACCCGTTGGCGTTCGGGTCGCCCGGATCCAGGTTCGACGCCGTGTCGTCCGGCGGGAACAGGACCAGCGAATTCAGGAACTCGAAGATCGCCGCCTTGTTGTTCTCCGACAGCGCGTTGAACGCATTGCGTGCGTTACGCGCTTCACCTCCGTGACGCAGGATCACTTCGCGCAAGTTGATGCTGCGCCCATCGTGGCCGTACGGCGGCGTGGTGCCGACGCCCCACAGCGGTTCGGTCATGAACTGCGTCGTCAACGTGCCGTCGTAATTGCGTTCGTTGAAGGCGGGGCCCATGTCGTGCCGCTTCATGTCAGCGAAGAAATTGCGCACGACGAACTGGCCCTGGCGCGGCCGCTTGATCGTCGGATTTCCCGAGCCGTCGTCCGTCTCGGTCACGAGCAGCGAAGCAGTTGCGAACAGCGTGTTGAAGATGCCGCTCGTGTCATAGCGTGTCTCTACATCGGCAACGCGCCGGTCCTTCACGATCGTCAGGTCCTGGATGTGGCAGCTCGTGCAGCCGATCTGCCGCATCAGCTGATTGCCCAGCTGCGTGAGCGAGGTCTGACGGTACGTTCCCGGCTTGAAGTAGTTGAACAGGTAGAACTCCATGTGATCGACGAGCGAGGTCGGAATCTCGTTCGCCTTGCCGTCGTTGTCCGGATCGGCGGTCGCGTTGGCCGCGAGTCCCGCCTGCACCAGGTCGGTCGAGCCATCCAGGACCATGCCCGTCGGTGTCGTGACGCGTCCGCCTGCCTTGGCGGCCAGGGTCAGCGGATCGACGGCCTGCAGGCCCATCTCGTCGTTGAACGCGCCGATGACGAACTCACGGATGGAGATCGTTCCGCCTTGCGCGAAGAACGGGCGCACTCGGAGGTCGGCATTCACGCCGCGCACGCCGGCCGTGTCCACCGTGCCATTGGACGTGACGCGGATCGTCCCGTAATCGATACCCTTGGAGCGAAGCGGCCGTACCACGGTCTGCCGGAAGCGCACCGCATCCTGCTTCGCCCGATCGCGGATCGAGCGCAGCTCGGTGGTGATCTCGTCGGCAAGCATCTCCTGCAGACCCAGGCCGAAGAGATGTGGTGCATCGCGACTGTCAGGACGCGTCACCACGTCGCCACCGAATCCTGCGGCGCCGCGCGGACGGCCATGACACCCGGCGCAACTCTCGATGAGACCGGCCCCGATGGCGCCTTCCGCGCCGATGTCGCCGATGCCATCGTGGGTGCGCGGGCCGAAGCCCTGCGCCAGCGTGAACTTTCTCTGGAACAACTGCCGGCCACGCCGGATCGAGCGCGCCGGGTCTCGCAGGATGATGTAGGTCGATGAGTCCGGCGTGTTCGCATTGCCGACGCCGGCGCCGATCTGCTGCTCGAGCGATTTCTTGATCCCGGCGCCTTCGGCGTTCGGCGTCTGGGTCTGGTCGGTGAGTTGGGCGTGCGCAATGGGCACGGACAGGAAAACGAGCGCGACACAGGCCGTGCCGCGACGAGCGCGTAGTCTGATCATGTGTAGTCCCCCTTAACGCCGGCGTTCAACCCTGTACCAACCCCTCTTGCCGGCGGGGACGAAACTACTCCGCAGTGCAACCTCGACTGAACTCGCTAAAACCGCGACGCACCACGCGCGCGTTGCGACCGCGCGGTCCGCGGTCGCGTTGCACGGTTATTGCTAGGCGAGTGCTTCGCGTTGCAAATCAACGTTGCGAAATCTCTGCCTGCGACGTGGCCGGACACACGGGGCTTGGGATGTCGTGCGCGACCGTGGTGCATGTGCGACCCCGCGATCGAGCCGCGAGATTGGATTATTGCCGCCGCGCTAGCGCTCGGCGAGCAAGGTGCGCAGCACGCTTCCGGTCGATTCCAGTGATGCGTCGTACAGCTCGGCGCGAAGCCGGCCCTTGCGGTCGAGTGCGTACACGCGGGAGGTGTGCTGAACGAGATAGGCCCCGGAGGAATCCCTGGGCGGGTCCTTGAAGAAAGTCGCCGCGAAACCCGCCGCGATGGTGCGCACCTCGGCAGGGTCGCCGACGAGGCCGATGAAGTCCGGCGAGAACTGATCGAGGAACGCACGCATCGAGGCGGGGGTGTCCCGATCTCCGTCCACGCTGATCATCACGACGTGCACGTCGGTGAAGCCCTTCGGATCCGATTTGCGCAGCACCATCAGCTTCTGCATTGCGGCCGGGCAGACGTCCGGGCAATGCGCGAAGCCGAAGAACACGAGGACGGGCTCCCCTTGCAGGGAACTGAGCTTGAAGGGCTTGCCGTCCTCGCCGGTCAGCGCGAAGTCCGCAATCGGCTTCGGTGCCGTCACCATCACGCGCTCGAGCTGCGGCAGCGGGGTGAAATCCGCTGCCGCCGCGGTGCCTGCGGCCAGGAGGAGGAGCGCGAAGGTGTGCCTGAAGCGTCGGTTCATGTCAGCGCGAGACGATGTTCACCCGGTTCGAACGGCTGCTGAGATTCCCGGCCGCATCGTACGCGCGCACGTTGTAGTAGTACCGTGTGCCGTTGCGAGCGGACGTGTCGGTCCAGTTGAGCGAGCCGGTCCGCGCCACTTCCGATCCATTCGAGTTGCCGGTGGATCGGTAAATGATGTACCCCGTGACCGCGATGTTGTCCGTCGAGGCGCCCCAGGTCAGGCGCGGCTTGTTGCTGGACAAGGCCACCGCCAGATTCGACGGCGTCGTGGGCGCGACGTTGATCTCGATGCTGCGAAGCGAAGTGCGGGCGCTCTGGTTGCCGGCCGCATCGTATGCCTTCATCGCATATGTGTAGTTCACGTTCTCCACAGCCGTCGTGTCGGTCCAGTTCCTCGCACTCGAGGCGGTACGCGCAATCTCCGGTCCCTGCGTTCCGTTGGTCGAGCGATAGATGATGTAGCCCGTCACACCCACGTTGTCCGAGGACGCGTTCCAGGAAAGTGCCGGCCGCCCGGCGCTGTTCTGGTTGACCGCGAAACTCCCGGGCACCGTCGGCGCCGACGTATCGGGCGTGACGATATTCCAGGTGAAGCTCGCGGAGGCGGACAACACCGCGTCGCGCACCGTGACTACCACGCTGTTCACTTTCTGCGTGGTCGGCATTCCGGTGATGCGGCCGGTCGTCGCATTGATCGAGAGCCCCGCTGGCAGGCCGGTTGCGCTATACGTGAGGGCGTTGCCGTCCGGATCGCTTGCACTGATCTGCAGGCTGACCGCGACACCCGTGTTGTTGTTCTGGGTGCCAGGGTTGGTGACCGTCGGCGCGCGGTTCGGGATCGGCGCGGAGGTCTCCTGCGCCCCGATCTGTTCCACGTAGGCGACCAGATTCGTCAGGTTGGTGCCACTGATCGCGACGCTGCTGTGTGCGGTGATGGCCTCGGCGATCGTTGCCGCGGAGCCGTCGTGCAGGTACGGCGCCGTTGCCCAGACGTCTCGCAACGTCGGCGCATCGATCCCGGTGAGCACGCCGCCGAGGCGGTTGCCGCTGCCCGGCTGCCGGATCGTCCCGATGTCGTTCAGGTTCGCCGCGGCGCTGTTCGTGAAGGCCGTGCCGGTATGGCACTGCGCGCAGTTCGCGCTCGCGAACACGTCGCGGCCAGCGATCGCCGCCGCCGTCAGCGTGCCGTCGTTGTTCCGGCGCGGACTGTTGGCGAAGCTCGAGAGCGAGGCGACATAGGCCGCGAGCGCATCGAGATCCGCACTCTGGCCCGCCTTCGCATCGCCGAGCGGCTGGCTGCGCGTGCCGGCGTTGAACGCTGCATCACTCATCAGGCCTGTGCCGCCCGCGAGACCGCGGATCTGGCCTTCGAAGTCCTGCACCTCGTTGAAGTTCGCGCTCCAGTGCAGGAAGCCTTGCGCACCTGAGCGGCCGCGCAGGCTGATCGTGTTGCGCAGGCCTTCACCCATCCCGGTGAGGTCCCAGGTACGGCCGTCGTGGCCGCCGTCGTTGTGGCAGGAGGCGCAGCTCATGTACGCATCACGAGCCAGCCGGGTGTCACGCGCGTCATAGAAGAACTGCTTGCCGCGCAGCACCTGCGTGCTGAGCTTCTCGGTGGCGACGGCGGAAAAGGTGCCGATCGCCGGGAGATTCGTCTCGCCCAGGTTCATCAGGCGCGACAGGTCGTACACGCCGACCGTGCGATCCATGAAGTTGTTGACGTAGAGCCGCTGGCCGTCCGGCGAAATCGCCAGGCCCTGCGGCGCGCGACCGACCTGGATGCGGAAGATCTCCCAGTGGCCGTGCGCGTCGACGACCGCGACTTCGCGGCTCGTTTCCAGCGCGACGAACATGTAGCTGCCGTACGGATCGAAGGCCGCCGCGCTCGCGACGCTCGAGTTGTCGAGGTCGACGCGCGCGTCGAAGTCTTCCGTACCCGTGGTGAGATCGACCTTCGAGCTGATAGCGCGAACCGTGTTCTGGAAGTTGATGTTGGCGCCACTGCGCAGCGTGCCGCGCAGGATGTTGTCCTGCTTCGACGGCACCCAGCCCGAGGCACCATCCGGCGAAATAGTCAGCGCGCCGAGGTAGTTCGGTACGCCGCTGCCCTGGATCTCGAAGTCGTCCTTGTCGCTATGACGCAGGCTGATCGTGCCGTTCACGATCATCGAACCGGTCGCCACGATGACGACTTCCCCACCGCTCGCGCCAGGCAGCACCTGCGCGGTGCTTTCACCCGGCAGCGCCGGCGTGACGAAGCGCGAGGCATAGAGCAGCGTCCCGTCGGAATTCACCGAGACGTGACGCGGATTCGGGCCCACGTCGACCGTGCCGAGCACGGCGCCCGTTGCCGCATCGAGCTTCAGCACGCGGCCCGTGGCTTCGAGGGCCACGAAGGCGACGCCGCCGGTCGGCGCGAAGGCAATGCCGAAGGGCTGCGAGGCGAAGGGCAGCGTCAGGGTCTGCACGACCGCCAGTGATGCAGGATCGATGAGGCTGATAGTGCTGGAGAACTTGTTGGTCACCCAGAGCCGGCCGCTCGGTGCGACCGCGATCGTGCGGGGCCCGGTGCCGACGTTGATCTCCGTGACCTTCGCATTGGTCGCGGCGTTGAAGACCGTGACCGAATCGTTGTCCTGGTTCACCACCCACACGCGTGCGCCGCCGGCGCGATTCTCATAGGCGATGTTGCTGGAGGCAGTCGGACGGTTTGCGGTGAGCGGCAGATGGACTGTCTGCGTCACGGTCTGCGTCTGCTCGGGGCTGCCTTCCGAGAGCGCCGTGACGGTGACGTAGTAGACACCCGCATCCGCGAACGTATGCGAGATCGTCGCCGAGCTCGAATATTCCGTCGTCGGGGTGCCGTCGTCGAAGAACCACTTGTACTGGACGTTGTGGCCGTTGCTCGAGCTGGCGGTGTAGGTCACCGGCAGTCCGACTGCGCGAGGCGCCGAGTTCGGCAGCGGCGCGAGCGAGAAGGGCGGCTGTACCGTGATGTCCCAGGAGAAGTTGACGGTGGCGCTCGCCGTGGCGTCGCTCGCGGTCAGCGCGACCGCGTAGCTCCCCAGCGCGGAAGGCACGCCCGTGATGCGGCCGGTCGCCGTATTGAGATCGAGGCCAGGGGGCAATCCCGTCGCGCTGAACGACAGGGTGTTGCCGTCAGCATCGGAAGCGGTGGCCGGAAGATCGACGTTCGTGCCGATCGTGCTCGACTGGCCGCCGGGATTCGCGAGGCTCGGCGGAGTATTCACGACCGTCGCGGACGCCTGACGGCACTGCATGCCGAAGTTGTCCATCCAGCTGCCCGAGCGCCCATAGAGCGCGAACGCTGGGTTTTCGCTTTCGCACCGATAGGGGCCGACCGCAGTGCCAGTGGCGGGGCCGACCGCGCCGAGGAACGCACCCGTTCCCGTGAGCTTGCCGGTCGACGTGAGAGGGCGGCACTCGAAGTCGAGCTGATCGACGTACTGGCTCGAACGCCCGCGGAATCCGCTGATCGCCTGGTTCACGGCGCACATCTTCAGGTACGCCGTCGCGCCGGCGGCACCGGTGATGCCGCGCTCGACGGGCGAGCCGATCCACTGGCCGCTCTGATTCACCTTCACGCACTGCGGAGCGACCTGTTGGACGTAGGTCGCGGTCGTGCCGCGAATACCGACGATGACTTCGCCCGTGTCGCAAGCGAGCTGGAACGGAGCGCCACCCGCGCCGCCGATCGCTGCCGTGACGTCGGAAGGCGGGTTCTGCGTCACCGCGATCGCGACGCGCACGATCTTCGCGGTCGAGGGAACGCCCGCACCGTCGAGGACGAACAGCATGTAGTAGCCGGGAGGGAGCGACGCCGGATTCGACGGCGGCGTCAGGTCGAGCGTCGCACCCGAGGCCGTGAACGGCAGCTCGATGAAGCGCTGGTCCATGTTGTTGCTGTGGGTCGTCGAGCCGGTCTTGATGAGGGACACGCGGCTGACGCCGTTGCCGCTGGCAAAACCAACGGTGAAATTCTGGCCGACGTTGATCGTGTCCGGCGCGCTCACGATGCTCGGCCGCGGCGCGAGGGAGCCGGGGCCGTTGAAGAGGTAGGGCGGCGTGTAGATCTCTGCGTTGAGATTCACGAGCGGGCCGGGCGCCCCGCCGCCGGCAATCAGCACTCTCGCGTCCGGAAGCAGCAGCGCCGTGGAGTGATAGAGGCGCGCGTTCACGCCGGCCGTGCCCTGCGTCCACTGTCCCGTCGCAGGATTCCAGATCTCCGCGACGTTGTTCACGCCGGTGAGCTGATTTTCGACGGCGCTTCCGCCTGTGCCGAGCACTCGGCCGTCGGCGAGCACCGTTGCCGAAACCCATTGACGCTGCGTCGACATCGACTGCGTTGGCGTAACGACGGGCTGCGGCCCATTGATGTCGATCACGACCGCGGCGCTCGATGCGCCGCCCATCTGCAGGATGCGTCCCGGCTGGAACATGACGGCGCTCGCCGTCCAGGCGGTGGCGCCCGGAATCTGGCCGGCCATCTGCAGGACGCCGGTGCCGGCGGTCGACATGTAGTACATCTTCCCGGTGTTGTCGAAGCCGAAGATGCGCGAATCCGGCGCAAGCCAGTTGCGCGGATAGTTCGCCGACAGCGCGCTGGTGCTGGCGCTGGAGAGCAGGCGGAACACGCCGTTCGCATCCCGGACTTCCGCACGGTCGCTGCCGCCGCTGCCGCCCTGGATGTAGATTTCGCCGTTCACCAGCGTGGTGGACGTGGAATACCAGCGGGCGCGATTCAGATTGTTGCCGCGCCCGAGCGTGTTGTCCGTGCCGTTGAAGACGTTGGTGTTGTTGTTGCCGGTGTTCGTCGTGGCGCCGTTGACGTAGTTGTCGCCGCCCGCGAGGAAGATGTTGCCGCTCTGCGCGAGCACGAGCTGCGAGCTGCAGAAGATGTCCGTGCCGGAGACGTTCGGCAGGGTGAGGTGGCCGACGCCGGCGCCGCCCGCGCTGGGATCCCACACGTCGTAGATGAAGAACCCGGTCTGCTTGCCGTTGCCGTCGGTGCCGTAGGTGAGGACTCGCCCGTCGGGCGTGAGCACCGCGTGTGCCGCGATCAGCGGCCAGGGTTGGGGTGCCGACCAGGCACCGCGAACGTTATCCGCGAGCGCCGCCGCGGACGCACAGGAAAGCAGGAGCACCGCCGCGAGGCGAGTACTTGAAGGCATCGGAAGACCCCCAGGTCTTTTCTTGTTGTTCGGAGCGGGCCCTTTTCGGGCCTCGTTTTAAAGACAGCCTAACAGGGGCGGGGGTCTCTCCGACACCTATCGGACATAACTTTTCAGACGACGCGACAGGGGGCTGTCCTTTTTTGTCGCCAGCATCGTCTCGGGGGTCGCACCTGCCTCGACCCACTTCTCCAGCGTCCCGAGCAGGTCGAACTGATCCGGGCCGGGCCCGCCCGAGCAGTGATACACGCCCGGCGCGAGGAAGAAGCGCACGCTGTCATCGAGCGATTTCACTTTCGAACCTGTGACCTGCTTCACACTTTCGAAGTAGTCGATCGTCGCGAAGGGACTCGGACCGGCGTCGTCCCAACCGTGCCAGAGCAGGAGCTTGCCGCCGCGATTCACGAACGCGGAGATGTCGGGATCCGCCGCTTCGTAGAGCTGTGCGAGGCGACTGCCGCGCGCCGTGCGCTGGTCGCGCTCGGCATCGAATGCGTCCAGGTCGAAATTCGCGTTGCCGAACATGAGCGCGCGCAGGCCGTCGACACCGGTGGCCGAGGATCCGGTCGGCGGGCCGGTGGCGGCGATGAAACGCGCCCAGTCGGCTTCGCCACCACGGGTCAGCGGATAGGCCGCTATGTCGCCTGCGGAAGTTTTCACACCGTTGTAAGCCGCGCGGATCGCAGTGAGCTGCGCGAGAGTGAGACAGGAGCTTTCGTCTGCATCGCTGCCGTGACATTGCAGCGCTGCGGGATCGAAGCTGCAGGTGCGAGGGTCCGTGATGATGCCGTCCTTCAACCCATCCTGGCCGTCACAGGCTTCGGTGGCGGCCTGGTTCACGCGCACGAGCTGCTCTTGCGTTACGCGCGCACCTTCGCGGGCGAACATCTGATTGCGCGCCAAGGCACTCGTCTGCGTTATGAGGTTGTAGACGGGTGCGCCGGAAATCACTCCGTCGTAGTCGGCTGGGTAGCGCTGCACTTCCATCAAGCCCTGCCGCCCGCCCGTGGAGCAGCCATGGAAGTACGCACGCGACTGAGGTTTGCCGTAGTGCTTCGCGACCACCGCCTTGCCGACGACCGTCATCTGATGAACGGCACGGAAGCCGAAATCGGTGATCGTCAGCTCGTTCGCCCACGACGTGTCGCGAAGCCCGGTGCCGGGATGGCCGCCGTCCGTCTGCGCCGTCGCGTAGCCGCGCTGGAGGCCAGGCACCGCGACGGTGAGCGTGATGTTTCCGGCCCAGCCGCCGCCGCCGACGCCGAGCAGTTTTCCATTCCACGTTTCCGGCAGCCGGTACACGACCCCGATGCGCGAGCCGGGGACCGGTGAGATCACGGCCGTGACTTCGCAGAACGCCGGGAGCTTCGCGCCGGCATCCGCCGGCACGATCTTCGCGGACGTCACCGTCGTATCGGGGAACAGTCCGCGGCGCGTGAGAGCGTCACACGCGACGGGCACGGCGGTTGCCCCGGCGCTCGCGGCTGCTGTTGCAACCAGGAACGCGGCGCTCCACGCCAGGCGCATCAAAACGCGCTCTTTACCACGCCACCATCGACACGGAGCGCTGCACCGGTCGTCGAAGAAGCAAGGGGGCTCGCGACGTAGGCGATCAGCGAGGCCACTTCATTGGGATGCGAGAACCGCTTGATGAGCGACGTCGGCCGGCGGTTGTTGATGAAGTCCGCTGAGGCTTCCTCGAAGGTTTTGCCCGAACGCTGCGCCATGCCGATTGCGCGGGCACTTTCCGGATCCATCGTGGGACCCGGCAGGACACTGTTCACGGTGATGCCCGTCTTCGCGACTTCCTCCGCGATGCCACGCGCCACCGCGATCTCCGCGGCCTTCGTCATGCCGTAGTGGATGCTCTCGACCGGAATCTGCAGCGCGCTCTCGCTCGAGATGAAGATGATGCGTCCCCAGTTCTTTTCCTTCATCCGGGGCAGGTAGGCGCGCGACAGTCGCACGCCCGACAGCACGTTGAGCTCGTAGATCGTCTTCCAGTCCTCGTCCGTGCTCTGCAGGAAGGGCTTCGGAATGAACGTCGCGACGTTGTTGATGAGGATGTCGACGTTGGGGTACTGCTTCACGAGGCGCGCGATGTCTTCCACCTTGCTCATGTCGCCGGCGAACTTGAGTGGCTCGCGACCCGTCGTGGCCTTCAATGACGCGGCGGCCTTGTCGACCGATTCCTGCGAACGCCCATTGATGATGACGTCGGCGCCTTCTTTCAGCAGCAGCTCCGCGGTCGAGTAGCCGATGTTGCTGGTGCTGCCGGTAATCAGCGCGAGCTTGCCCTTCAGCTGCAGATCGAGGGCCGAGACGGTGGGGGAGAGCAGGGTCGCGAGGGCGCAGAGCAGGAGCGGAGCGCGCAAGGTCGACGGTTTCATGGCGGTGTCCTTCGGTGGCTTGACAGATTCTAACCGCGCGAGGTTCGCGTCCCCCGGCCTCATCTTTCCTGTTGTTCACGATGCTACCTTGTGATAAAAAGGTACCATGTCACTCGATGAACGTTTCACCGCCATCCGCAAGGGTCTCCTGGAGTTCCTCATCCTGAAGATCGTCTCGTCGGACAAGGTGTACGTCGCAGACATGCTGAAACGTCTGAGCACGACCGAGTTCGCGACCCAGGAGGGCACGCTGTATCCGCTGCTTTCACGGATGCGGCGCGACGAGCTGGTCGACTATGAGTGGCAGGAGTCGGAAGCAGGGCCGCCGCGGAAGTACTACAAGCTCACCGCGAAGGGCAAAGCGCAGCTCGAAGAGCTGAGCGAGTACTGGAAGCAGATCAACAAAACAATCAGTCAGCTCGGAAGATAGTCATGCAGAAAGTGGTCATCATCAATCTCAACGGCCGCGCCTATCAGCTCGACGAAGCCGCCTACGAGTCCTTGCGCGCCTATCTCGATCGCGCCGAGGCCCAGCTCGCTACCAATCCGGACAAGGCCGAGATCGTCTCCGATCTCGAGCAGGCGATCGCGGAGAAGTGCGATCGCTACCTCGGTCCGGCGAAGAATGTCGTCACCGCTTCCGAGATCGCGAAGGTGATCGAGGAGATGGGACCGGTGCATGATCCGGCTTCGGCCGACGGCGGCACGGCGAGCGAAAGCACCGCGCAGGCGAGCCAGGAGCCACGGCAGGATCCCAACGCGCCGCGCAGGCTGTACCGCATTCGCGAAGGCGCGCTGATCGCCGGCATCTGCAACGGCCTGGCGGCCTTCCTCAACGCCGACGTCACCGTGGTTCGCGTGGTGTGCGTCGTGCTCGCGGTGCTCACCTCTGGCGGAATCATCCTGCTCTACGGCGTCCTGATGTTCGTGCTGCCCGAGGCCACGACCGGCGAGCAGCGCGCGCAGGCGCACGGCATGCCGTTCAACGCGCAAGAGCTGATCGACCGGGTGAAGGCGAGTACGAGCTTTCCGCCGGGCCAGGCGTGGTTCGGCGCCCGCGGTGAAGCCCGGGCACAGCGCAGGCACGCCCGGCGCGCGTTTCGAGAGCAGATGCGCGCCCAACGCCGCGCAGCGCGTGCGCACGTGCACACTGCCGTGCACAACGCGGTGCACGGCGCGGTCGAAGGTCCCGCGGACTATGCGGGCCAGGTCGCGGCCGGGTTCTTCCTGCCGGTCGTGAGCATCATCAGCGCGGCGCTGTTCGTCGGGCTGCTCCTGGCCATCATCTCGCTCGTCACCACGGGCTCACTGCTCGACTGGACTCCGCCGGCCTCCATGCCGACCTGGGCGCAGATCGTGATGCTCGTGATCCTTTACCACATGATCGCGTGGCCGCTGCACGTCGTGAGCCACGGGCCCTTCATGCATCGGCGCGGTGCCGCCCATGGCTGGCTGTCGGTCTGGTCCGGCATCCTGTGGGCGGGTTTCACGCTGATGTTCATGTGGCTCGCCTACCAGTACTTCCCTGGCGTGAAGGATTTCATCGATCACTTCCCGGAGAGCCTCAATCGTGCGACGGATACGATGAACGTGCTCGTCGAGCGGCCGTGATGAACTAGGAGTTGGTGGCGGTGTTCGCTGGCGCGCTGGCGAGATTGTTGACCGCGGCCGTCACCCGGCCGCCTTCGGCGACCAGCTGCGCGATGCGCTCGGTCAGCTCGCCTTCGCCGAGTGTCATCGCATGGGCTTCCAGCTCACGGCTGAGTTCGCGAAGCGGTTCGGCATGCATGCTGGCACTCGCGCCTTTGAGCGAATGGGCGGCGCGCGATACGCCCTGACGGTCGCAGTTCTTCGCACACTGGCGGATGTCGCCGACCAGTTGCCCGATGTTGGCGACGAACGTGCGCGCCAGCTCGGCCAGGAACGCGTCGTCCGCGCCCGTCGATGAACGCAGTTTGGCGAGGTCGATCGGCGCGAGCGGTGAGGAGGTCAGAAGCTCCGAGACGACGGTTTCGTCGAGCTCCGCCTTCTGGGCCACGTCGCGCAAGCCGAAGCGGTCGAGGACGTCCTGCATGCGCTCGATGTCGAGCGGCTTCGTGAGCAGCCCGTCCATGCCAGCATCGAGACAGCGCTCCAGCTGACCGGTCATGGCACTGGCCGTGAGCGCGACGATCGGTGTGCGCAGCTTGTCGCGCTCGAGATTCCGGATGTGTTTGGTCGCCGTGTAGCCGTCCATCACGGGCATCTGCAGATCCATGAGTACGAGCCGGAATGCGGCCGTTTCCATGGCCTTGACGGCATCGGCGCCGTTCTCGGCGACGACGACCTCGCATCCCATGCGTTCGAGGTATCGCCGCCCGACTTTCTGGTTCACGAGGTTGTCTTCGACCAGCAGGACCCGGCCCGAATACCGCTTCTGCGCCGCCTGCTGCTGTAGCGCCGTGCGCGTCACCATCGGCAACGTCTGTGCGTGCCATTCCTGGGACTTGCGAGCGAGCACTCTTTCCAGGCACTGAAACAGTTCGCGCGGCCGGACCGGCTTCGACAGGTAACCCGCGAAGCCCATCGACGCGAAGCGGCGCACGTCCTCGCGCTGGTCCATCGACGTCAGCAGCACGACGCGCGCACGGGAAAGGTGCGGATCGGAATTGATCTGCTCGCCCAGCATGGCACCGTCCATGTCGGGCATCTGGAAGTCGACAAGTGCGGCCTCGAAGGGCTGGTTGTCTGCGAGCGCCTGGCGCATGACCGTCAGCGCCTCCTTTCCGCTGGCGCAGGTCGAAACCGCGTACGCCTGTCGCGAGAGCTGCGAGGAGAGCACCCGGCGATTGGTTTCGTTGTCATCGACGACGAGCAGGCGGGATTTCGTGCGCTCGGGCGCCTCGCGCTTCTCGGGCTCGACCACCGCCTGAGGCTGCATCGGCAGGATGAACCAGAAGGTCGAGCCCATCCCGACGGCGCTGCGCACGCCGACCTCGCCGCCCATCATTTCGACGAGGCGCCGCACGATCGACAGGCCGAGGCCGGTGCCGCCGAAGTGCCGCGTCGTCGACGAATCCGCCTGCACGAAGGGCTGGAAGAGCGTCTTGAGCGTTTCGGGCGCGATGCCCATGCCGGTGTCACGTACTTCGAAGCGCACCAGCGGCCGCGAGTCGCGCTCCCCGATGACCGAGACTTCCGTGACGATCTCGCCCTTGCGCGTGAACTTGATGGCGTTGCCGAGCAGGTTGATGAGGCACTGCCGGATGCGTTGCGGGTCGCCGAGTACGCGCTCGGGAACTTCCGGGCGCACGTTGACGATCAGCTCGAGGTTCTTCGCCGCCGCCTGGAACGCCATGATGGCGCCGACGTCCTCGACGTTGTTCGCGAGATCCATGTCGATGGATTCGATGTCGAGCTTGCCCGCCTCGATCTTCGAGAAATCGAGGATGTCGTTGATGACGGTAAGCAGCGAGTCGGCGCTGGTGCGGATCGAATCCGCGTATTCGCACTGCGATCGGTCGAGCTTGGTGTCCAGCAGCAGGCTGGTCATGCCGATGATGCCGTTCATCGGGGTACGGATTTCATGGCTGACGTTGGCGAGGAAGGCGCTCTTGGCGCGGTTGGCTTCCTGTGCCGCCTCCGAGGCGCGGATCAATGCGACGCGAGCGAGGTACGCCTCCGTCACGTCCTGTACCGATCCCGCGAGACGAACTGGATTGCCCAGCCCGTCGCGCTCGGCTTCGGCGCGCAACCGGAGCCAGCGGTAGTCGCCGCCGCTCGCGAGCATGCGCACTTCGATGTCGTACGGCGCGAGCCCCGCGAAGTGTTTCTCCCGCGCCTCCAGGTAGGCCGCGCGATCATCCGGGTGGACCAGCGTGTCCGGCGTCAGGCCCCGGATCGCGAATTCGCCTTCCGCGTAGCGCAGGATCGTTTCATAGCGCGGCGAGACCCAGATCGAACCGTTCGCGACATCGAGCTCCCACAATCCATCCTGCGTGCCGCGGATCGCGCGCTCGAGGCGCTTGCGTGCCTGGTTCAACGCACCCTCGGCCTCGCGCTGTTGCTGGATGTCGTGGATCGATCCCGAAACACGAACCGTCTTGCCGCTGGCGTCGCGCTCCGCCATGCCGCGCAGGCGGAACCAGCGGTACTCGCCGTCCGCGCACTTCAGGCGCATGTCGATGTCGTAGAGCTTGCCGTCCGCGATCCGTTGCGTCGTGATCTCGTGAGTGCTGGGCACGTCATCGGGATGAATCAGCGCCTGCGCCTTCTCCAACACGTCCAGATGCGTCGAGTCCGGCGGAAAGCCGAGCAACAGGTAATAGCTCGAAGAGGCCCAGTGCCGGTGAGTCTCGAGATCCACTTCCCAGTGGCCTTCGTGCGTGGAGAGTGCGGCGCGCTCGAAACGGCGCTGGATGTCCTCCAGCTTGCGTGTCTGCGTCTCCAGCCGTGCGGCAGCTTCGACTTCCTCCGTGATGTCCCAGCTCACGCCGAGCGATCGGAGCGGCTTTCCAGCTCCGTCCGTGGTGGTGCGCGCGTACGCCTGCACATGGCGAATCGTGCCGTCCGCGAGCCGCAACCGGTAACGGAACGAGGCATCGGCTTCGCCCTCGGCGAGCGCCTTGAGCATCGCCGCGCGACCGATGCCTCGATCTTCGGGATGGATCAGTTTCAGGAAATCGTTGCCGGCCTCGAAGCCGAAGTGACGCTTCGCGCCAGGACGCGGCGCCTTGCGTTCGTCCCACTGCAGGCGCATCGACTTCCAGTCGGATTCCCAGACATAGACGCCCGCCGCCTCGGTGGCGACGCTGAGCCGCTCGTACAACGCGTGCGCATCGCGCAGCGGCATCTCGCGCGACGCGTTCTCGGAAGGTGCTTCTGTGCAGGTGAGCAACCAGCTTCCGAGCCGGCGCAGCAGGGCTTTCATGGCCCCACCATTATCGGCGCGGGCTGCTGTCCTTAACGTGAGCCACCGCAAGGTGCATCGAAATGCGGCTCAGTTCACAGTGTGAGGGACATGCCCCGAACAGGGACGGAAGTGCCAGACAATGGAAAATTCAGCGAACCGGGGCGGGTACCACGATGGCAACGTGATCGACGCTGCCCACCACGCGGGTGATGTGGCCCTTGCCGGTGGTGTCCTCGACCAGGATGACGCCGCCGGGTTTCAGCCGGCGCACTTCGCCGGAACCGGCGGTGAATTCTGCCTCGCCGGTAAGGCAGATGATGAACTGCCGGCGCGGCGCGGTATGCCAGTTCTCTGCGCCGCCGCCTTTCAACGCGACGTAGGTGGCGCCTTGCACGTTCGGAATCGGCAGGCTCGGGAGCGGCCCCTGAGTCTTGTCGCTGCCCGGCTGTAACGCGAAGGTCTCGTGCGCGAAATGCGAGACGCCCTCGTCGTCCGAGTAGATGCGCATGTAGTTCAGCGGCGTCGTGTAGGCGGAAGGCAGCATCTGGGTCATGGCATCAGGCTCACTGGCGACGGACGAGCGGATGAAAACCGAGGCGACCGCGCAGATGGCGACGCCCGTCGCGAGCAGGGCGGAGCGAGTCTTTTCCTTCATGCGGCATCCCCGGAAGCGGTGTTCTACGACACTTGCGCATGGAACATAACGCCCGGCGGCTACATCTTCAATACGGGTTTGATCGCGACCCCCCGCTCGCAGTCCTGGAAGGCCTGGGCGATCTCGTCGAAGGGGTAGAACCGGATGAGGCGGTCGAAGGGAAATCGGCCCTGGCGGTAGTAATCGATCAGCAGGGGAATGAACAGGCCGGGGGTGCTGTCCCCACCCAGGATCCCACGCAAGGTCCGGCCGCCGCTCAGGATGTGGAACATCTCCGGCGCCCACGGCTCCCGGGGCGCGGCGACGAAACCGGCGACCCCGCGGGGCGCCAGGCAGGCGAGGGCCTGCGTGAAGACGCTTGCCGTGTTGGTTGTATTGAAGGCGTAGTCGACGCCGAATCCGGTGAGCTCCCGGATTCGCGCCACCGGGTCTTCCTTCGAGGCATCGATGACATCGGTCGCTCCCAACTCACTCGCAAGCGCGAGGCGCGACGCCACGAGGTCGATCGCGATGATGCGCGCGGCGCCGACCAGCCGCGCGGCCATGACGGCGCTCAAGCCCACGCCACCGGTGCCGAACACGGCGAGCGAGTCGCCCGTCTTGATCTGCAGTGAGTTGATCACCGCACCCGCGCCCGTCATCACGCCGCATCCGAGCGGGCCGAGCAGCTCGAGCGGAATGTCCTCCGGCACTTTGACGGCGCTGCGATCGTCCGCGAGCGTGTACGTCGAGAACGAGGACTGCCCGAAGAACCGCGCATGGACGAGCGTGCCGGCCTTCGACAGCGGGCTCGTGCCGTCGGGCCGCAGCCCGCCGAAATTCCGCGGCAGCATTTCGTAGCAGTAGCTGTGTTCGTTGCGGCGGCAGTTCGCGCACTCGCCGCAGAAGTTCACGCTGAGCACGACGTGATCGCCTTCCGCGAGCCGCGTGACGCCGGCGCCGACTCGCTCCACGATGCCCGCACCTTCGTGCCCGAGCACGATCGGCTTCGGACCTGGCCGCGAGTGCACCTTGATATCCGTGTGGCAGATGCCGGACGCGACCATGCGCACCAGGATCTCGCCCTTGCGCGGCTCTTCCAGCTCGACGGTCTCGATCGCCGGATGCGGCGCGCCCTCCCGCGTGACGGCCGCGCGGATCTTCATGCGTCGTACCGGCCGGTTGCCAGCACGCGCTTCGGAGCCCACACGCCGTGGAAGGTGGACCGCACGCGCACGGGAATACGGAGCGTCGCGATCGGCGCTTCGCCGAGCTTTTGCGCATCGAGGATCACGAGATCGCTGCGGTTCTCGGCCATCCGGTTCACGAGCGCGATGAGGTAGCCGTCGCCTTCCTTCGAGCCGTTGCGCCTCGGGATGAACGTCGGCTCCTGCACACCGCAGTCCGCACCCGGCTCCCACGCCGCGAGCTGACCGGTCTCATGATCGTAGCGGCCGATCGCGCTCAGGCCGATGCTCCCGGCGAGCGCGCCGGGCGGGCGGCAGATCAGGTACCCGTATCGATACGGTTTGCCCATGTAGCGATCGTCGACCTTCGGCATTTCACCGGGCGACGGCAGCAGCAGCTTCGATTCGAACTGCCCCTTCGAGTCGAGATCGAACGTGAGCCGCGTGAGCTGCGGCGGGCAGGGCTTGAACGGCGAGCCGTCTGCGCTGGGAAAGAAATCGAAGCAGTTGCCTTGATACAGGCACAGGTCGAGGTGGACCTTCGAACCGATAGTCGCGGCATTCATCATGTGGCCCGCGCTCACGGCCGGGCCGCGGAACCAGCGGATCTCGCTTGCCGTGCCTCGCCGCGGGAACACGGCGTAGTGGCTCTGCTGATCCGGATGCCAGCGATAGAACGGACCGCCCTTCTTCAGCACTTCGAGATCCGTGATCAGCGGAAAGAACGGCACGATGACGTGCGAATCCGTCACGGCGAAGTCGTGGACCATGCCGGGGTAGGGCGCGTCGAACCACATCTGATGCACGATCCTGCCGCCGACGTCCGCAATGTAGAACGCGAAGTCGGTGGTGCAGTCGCCGCGCGCCTGGTACGAGAAGGTGAGCAGCTCGTTGCGCGCGATGTCGAGCTTCGGATGGGCCGTCATGCTCACCGATTCGACGGCGCCGCCGTAATTCCAGCTGTTGCGCGTTTCGAGCGTGTCGGGATCCAGCTCGATGGGCAGGGAGTCCTCTTTCAGGACGAGCAGCTTGCCGCCGTGCCACACCATGCTGGTATTGGCGGTGCCCTGGTTCTTTCCGGCGACGCTCGGATCGTTCGTGTACCGATTGCGATAGCGGCCGAAGAGCGCGCGCCGCGCCTGTTCCTGAAGCAGGAAGCGCTCGGTGCGCACCCATCGGCTGCGGTAGTCCACATGCCCGTCTTCGATGCGGAACATGTGCGTCATGCCTTCGCCGTCGATGAAGATGTCGTCGGCGGTCATCGGCGGGTACTGGCGATCCGGCCCGCAGCGGTAGAGCGTGCCGCTGAGATCGCGGGGCACGGAGCCCTGCACACATTCGAGGTCGCGGATGTCGGACTCGATGCGCAGCGGTGCACCCCAGCCCTTGTAGATCGGAATGTCAGGAAACGCTACGCCGTCCATGCCGGGGATCGTTGACGATCCCGCAGGGGAAAGCAACGCGACGGCTCAGCGCGACTGCCTGACGAAATCCAGCAGCTCCGCGGAGAAGAAATCGTTCGCGGTACCCAGATTCAGCACCGGCGACAGGTGGTTGTGCCCCATCAGGTGCAGGAAGCGCGGGTACTGGCCGCGTGCCTCCACTGACGCCTCCAGCAGCTTTGCTCCCTGGCGGAGGAAGTCCGGCGGATCCAGCTCCGCGGTGGTCACCATGAGCGGCACGCTCGTGCCCGCCAGCGCGCGCAGGAAGGAACGGCCCGCATAGTCGTGGCCGTGATACGCGTGGAAGAAGTCGTTTTTCTCCATCGTGTCGACGTCGTACATACCGGAGACCAGCACCGCACCGGCCGGATTCCATTCCGATTTTCCGGCCGCGTGTTCGCGCGCGATGTATCCCGCGACATGTGCCCCGCCCGCCGATTGGCCCATCACGAAGACTCGCTGCGACACGTTTTCACGCAGCCAGCGAACCGCGGCGCCGACGTCGTCGCTGCCCGCGGGCCACGGATGGTCGGGCGCCAGACGATACGTCATGTTCGCGCCAACGATGCCGTTGCGCGCGGCGAGCAGAGCCACGTTGTCATAGAAAGGCGAGTCCGGTGTCGTCTTGTCGCCCTGGACGAAACCACCACCGTGCACGAACAGCAGTACCGGCCGGCCGGCATCCTTGCGCTCCGGTGTGAACACGTCGAGGCGATGACGGTCCGCCGTGCCGTAGCGCGCGTCGCGCGTGACCGTCACGTCCTTGGGGATATCGCGTGAGTGCAGCTTCGCGAATCGCGAGCGCGTGCCGCCGATCATTTCCGGCGTGATGGCGGTGCCGAGAGAGCGCAGGTCATTGGGCATCCTGCGATTATGTGCCAACGAACGGGGTGAGCGACAACCAGTGACGCAACTGTCCATCTTCGTCGAGACAGATCGCGAGCCACGATTCCTCGGAGACGAACAGCTCGAAGCTCTGCCTTTCCGGTGAGCGTTTCGGCAGCACCACGTCCAGGCGCACGGTGCCGTCCGTGACGTCGGCATCGAAGCGCGCCGCGACTCCGGTGAAGCGGGGGCTGTGCACGTCGGTCTCGCGGTAAACCTCGGCCCCGCCGATGCACACGCAAACGGGGTCGTGAGCGAAACCATCCTGCAAAGCGACGTGCAGTCTGGACATGCGCGCACCATGCTCCGCACCTGTATCGAAATGCAAGCAGGGGCCGCGGCGGCGCGGACGCGCGGTGTCACAAAAACGGAGCGCTTGTTCCAGGCACGGGTCAGCGTGGATACTGCTGCGGTGAATCCAAACTTTGCACCGCCGCGTACAGCCAGCATGAGGCGCAGCATCAAGCTCCTGTCCATCGTCGCGGCGTGCTCGATCGGCGCGGCGCACGCGCAGGAGGGTGATCCCGACGAGGGTGCGGGCGGTGCACTCGTTCCCTACATCGAAGTCGTGGGGTTCGCCGGCTATCGCATGGGCGGCGATTTCAACGTCGCCGCGACCGACACGGATGCCGACCTCGACGATCACGGCAGCTTCGCGCTCGCCGTCGATATCGCGCGCGACGACTACTCGCAGTACGAGCTCTTCTACAGTTCGCAGGATTCACAGCTCGCGCAGGATTCGCCGATCGGTCCGGCCGGCGTGAAAGTCGAGTACCTGCAGATCGGCGGGACGCTCGCCGTCAGCGACCGGCCCGTCTTCACCCCCTACATCACCGCCGGCCTGGGCGTGACCCGCTTCAGCCCCGATGCCCCGGGCACCGACGACAGTTCCCATTTCTCCTTCTCGGTGGGAGGCGGGCTGCGCTTCCCGCTGAGCCAACGCTTCTCCCTGAGGCTCGAGGCTCGGGGGCACCTCACCTTCGTCGACACCGACACGGCCCTGTTCTGCGCCTCAGGCGCATTCGGCGGGGTCTGCGCCCTGGAGGGCAACGGGTCGACCTTCATCCAGTACGAGCTTCTCGCGGGGGCCGCCTTCGCCTTTTAGCAAGCTTGGGCTAATCTCTAAGCCCATGTCCCCGCAGGCGAAAACTCCCAGACGTATCCTCGTCGTCGACGACGACCGGGACGGTGCCGAGGCCACGGCCGTGCTCCTGCGCCTGGAGGGTCACACCGTCGAAACGGCCTATGACGGGGTGGAGGCCCTGGGCGTCGCGAACCGATTCCACCCGCAGGTCGTCCTGCTCGACGTGTCCATGCCAGAACTTGACGGGTTCGACGTTGCAGTTCGAATGCGCGTGAACTCCTGGGCCAAGGGTCTTAGACTTATTGCAGTTACGGGCTGGAACCGAGCGGAAGACCGCGACCTGGCCCGGCGGTCGAGTTTCGATGGGTTTCTGGTCAAGCCGCTCGATTTCGACCGGCTCCTGGAGTTACTGGAAGAATAACCATGGCAGCGCGTTCCATCGCCTCACTCACGGTCTCGTTCGGGCTCGTCGCCATTCCCGTCAAGCTGTACAGCGCGACGGAGAGTGCCGGCAGCGTTCGCTTCAACCTGCTGCATTCCAAAGACGGCTCGCGCCTGAAGCAGCAGTACATCTGCCTGAAAGACGGTCACGTCGTCGAGCGCGACGAGATCGTCAAAGGCTACGAGTTCGCCAAGGACCAGTACGTGATGTTCTCTTCCGAGGAGATCAAAGCCCTCGAAGAAGCCGGCAGCCACGCCATCGACGTCTCCGAGTTCGTGCCGCTGGCGTCAGTGGATCCGGTGTACTTCGACCGTACGTACTACCTCGCCCCGGACAAAGGTGGCGCGAAGCCGTACACGCTGTTCGCAACCGCGCTGCGTGAGTCGGGGCGTTGCGCCGTCGGCCGCTGGGCCACGCGCGGGCAGGATCACGTCGTCATCGTGCGCCCGATCGGCAACGCACTCGCGCTGCACCAACTCCACTTCGGTGCCGAAGTACGCTCCGTGAAGGAGCTTGGCGTGGAGGACGCGCCGGTGAAGGACGCGGAGTTGAAGCTGGCCAAGCAGCTCATAGATAGCCAGACCAGCAGCAGCTTCGACGCGAACGCCTACACCGACGAGGTGAAGGCGCGCATCCAGGCGGAGATCCAGAAGAAAGTCGAAGGCAAGGAGATATCGCTGTCCGCCTCGCCGGCACCAGCCGCGGGCGGCCAGGTCATCGATTTGATGGAAGCGCTGCGCGCAAGTCTCAACAAGACGAGCAGCTCGCGCGCGGAAACTTCAGAGGTCGGCGCAAGGAAGCCGCCGCGGAAAGTGGCAAAGAAGGCCGGTGCAGCAAAGAAAGCTACACGCGGCTGACGAATCAGCGTAAAAGGCGCGCATGCAATTGTTGAGCGTGGGCGAGGTCGAAAAGGTGCTGCGGCTGTCGCGCAGCACGATCCGCGGGCTGATCAGCCGCGGTTTTGTCTCTCCGGCCCGTGGGCCGCGTCGCGAATACCGCTTCACCTTCCAGGATCTCATCGTGCTGCGCACCGCACGGGCGCTTGCGCTCGCGAATGTGCCGCGCCGTCGCATTACGCGCTCGCTGCGAGAACTTCGCCGTAGCCTCCCGGACGTGGTGCCTCTGTCGGGCCTCAACATCTGCGCCGTCGGAGAGCAGGTGGTCGTTCGCGACCGCGGCGCCCAGTGGAACGCCGATTCCGGCCAGTATCTCCTCGAGCTGGATGTGCACCAGGTCGCCGACGGCTCGCTGCAGATCGTCGAGCACGTCCGCGCCGCCGGGACGCAGCTGCCACCGGCAGCGGAGCCGACCGACGATGCCGATGAGCTGTTCCAGCAGGCGCTCGATATCGAGTCCGAAAACGTCGCGGCCGCCTGCCTCGCGTACGAGAAGTGCATCGCTTCGGACCCCGAACACCTGGGCGCCCGGATCAACTGGGGCCGCCTGTTGCACGAGAAGGGCAGGCTCGCGGAAGCCGAGAAGGTGTATCGCGGCGCGCTGCAGTTCGGCGGTGAGGACGCGACGGTGCTCTTCAACCTCGGCGTGCTGCTCGAGGATCGCGGCAAGCGTGACGCCGCCATCGATATCTACCTGCGGACGATCGCCGAGGATCCGGATTTCGCGGACGCCCACTTCAACCTCGCGCGCTTGTACGAAATCGCGGGCAAGCCGCAGCACGCCATCCGTCATCTTGCGAACTATCGCCGCCTCATCGAGACCGGCTCGGGGCACTGAAGTCGCTACAATGGGCCGATGAGTTTTGCCGCCACGGACGTGCTGCGACGCAACGTCCCCGGTTTCCTGTTCGCCGCCCTGCTAGCACTCTTATCTACTGCGCTCGCCGATAGCGTGTTCGCGCATCGGGTCAGCCCGGTGCTGTGCGCGGTGATTCTGGGCATGGTGTGGCGAAACACCGTCGGCATCCCGCGCTGGTCGAAAGACGGCCTCGACTGGACGATGCAACGGGTGCTGCGTACGGGCATTGCGCTGATCGGACTGCGGCTTACGCTCGCAGGAGTGGGGATCATCGCCGCGACCGCCGTTCCGGTCGTCGTCACGTGCATCCTGGTCGCGCTCATCGCCGGAATCGGCATCTCGAAGCTGATGGGTGTGCCCCGACGCCTCGGAACGCTGCTCGCCGTGGGCACCGCGGTGTGTGGATGCACGGCCGTCGTCGCGCTCTCGCCCGTGATCCGTGCGCGCAACGTCGAGACGGCCTACGCGGTTACCTGCGTGGTGCTGTTCGGCTGCATCGGCATGCTCTTCTATCCGTGGCTCGCGGCCTGGTTGTTCGGTGCCTCGCCGGTTCATGCCGGTGTGTTCCTCGGCACCTCGATTCACGATACCTCGCAGGTCGTCGGCTCCGCGCTCATCTATTCGCAGCAGCACGACGCGCCGGACGCGCTTTCCGCCGCAAGCGTGACGAAGATGCTGCGCAACCTGTCGATCGCGATCCTGATTCCGGCGGCGGCCTGGCTGATGCGTGGCCTGGAACGCGAGCCCGGGGAAACGGATCAGGCACCGCCGGCGAGGGCTGTACCATTCTTCGTCATCGCATTCGTCCTGTTCGTCTTGTTCCGCACCGCCGGCGATTCGGTGCTCGGCGGCGAGACGTGGCGGGCGGTGCTCGCGGCCTCTCAGACCGGGGCGGAGCTGTTGCTCGTCTGTGGAATGGCCGCTGTCGGACTCAACGTTCCCTTCGCCCAGATGTGGCTCATCGGCTGGCGGCCGCTCGCCTCGGGCATGCTGATCGCGGTGCTGGTCGGCGCGTGCAGCCTGACCGTCACGCTGCTGATGCAGCGGTTCTTCGCCTAGCGAGCTCCGACCAGGCGTGCAGCCCGACGGCAGCGAGCACGATGGCGAGGCCGATGAAGATATTGACCGTGAAGGCTTCCGCACCAAGCCACCACCCGACGAAGAGCGCCACGGGCGGATTCACGTAGGCGTAGGTCGCCGCGAGCGTCGGCGAGACGCGATCCACCAGGAACCGGTACGCCGAGAAGGCGAGCAGGGACCCGAACACCACGAGGTAGCCCCACGCCCACCACACGCGTGCGGTTTCCGGCAGCGTCCACTTCTCCCCGAGCAGCAGGCTGGCGACGAGACACAGCGCGCCGCCGGCGATCATCTCCGCCGCAAATCCCATCGCCCCTTCCGGCACATCGAGACGGCTGGTCATGCTCACGCCGTACGTCCACGCGGCGACGCCGAACAGGATCATGAACGTCCCGAGCGGGCTCGCGCTGAGGTCCTGGCCAACCACCATGACGAGCGTGCCGACCACGCCGATCGCAATCGCGACCCATTCGAGCCGGCGTGGCCAGCGGCCGAGAACGCCGAGCCACAAGGCGACCGCGAGTGGCTGCACGCTGATGAGCGCGACGGCGGCGCCCGAGGCCACCCATTGCTCCGCGACGGCCACGCTGCCGATGCCGAGCACGAGCATCAGGAATCCGAGGAACGCCGAGTTGCGCCATTGCCGCGCCGTCGGCAGGCGCTGCCGGGCGATCGCCAGCCCGAGCAACAGCAATGCTCCCGCGACGACGAAGCGTGTGCCGAGCATGAAGAAGGGCCCGGCTTCCTCGAGCCCGACCTTGATCGCGAAATAGGTCGTGCCCCACACCACGTAGGTGATGGCCAGACACGTCAAAACGAGCCACACGGCAGGCGCAGCGCGTCCTGCCGCGTCTGAGGGATGCGACACGGAGAGACTCCGTCGAGGTTGAGGCTTGATCGTAGCCTGAAGTCGGCCCACGCCGGCATCTCTCCGATGGAACGTTGCGGCCCGCTCGGGGCTTTATCTTCCATGTCCCGATTTGCGCGCGCGATGCCGGCTTTGAAGTGGACGGGCATCGTGCTCGGCGTCCTCGTTCTGGCCGTCGCGCTGACGCTTGTTTTCATGGATTGGAACGCCCTGCGCGGCCCGGTTGCGCGCACCGCTTCCGCGCGTCTCGGGCGACCGGTCGCGATCCAGGGCAACCTGGACGTGCAGTTCCGTCGCGGCACGCCCCGTATCACGGTCACCGGGCTCGAAATCGGCAATCCGAAGTGGGCAGGCGAGGGCGCGATGGCGCACGTCGACCGCCTGACGATGGACGTCCGACTGCTGCCGCTGCTTGTCGGAAACCTGGTGCTGCCGTGGGTTCACATCAAGAACCCGCAGGTCACCCTCGTGCGCAACGAACAGGGCAACGGCAACTGGGAACTCAAGAAGAAGACCGGTGCGCGCTCGGGTGAGCCGCCCGACCTGCCGGTCGTGCACCGCTTCGAGCTCGAGAACGGCCGCCTCCATTTCGTCGATCGCAAGCGCAAGCTCGAATTGGAGGCCGTCGTGGCGGCCAACGAGACCACGTTCGCGAAGGATCCGCGGCCCTTCCGGCTGGCCGCGCTCGGCCGGATGAAGGGCGAGCCCTTCCGGCTGGTGGTGCGCGGCGGGCCGCTGGTCAACGTCCGGCGCGATCGGCCGTATCCATACGAGGCCGAGGTGAATGCGGGCAAGACACATGCGATCGCGCGGGGCTCGATCGTAAAGCCGTTCGACCTGCGCGCCTACGAAGCGGAGGTCACGCTGTCCGGAGACGATCTCTCCGACCTCTACTACCTGACCGACCTCACCTTCCCGAACACCCCGCCCTACGAGATTTCGGGTTTCGTCACGCGCAAGGGCACGCAGGTGTTTTTCGAGAACATGACGGGCACCGTCGGCGACAGCGACGTGAACGGCGACGTCAACGTGGAGCTGAAGGGCGAGCGTCCGTTCCTCAAGGCGAAGCTCGTGTCGCGCTCGCTGGATCTGGACGATCTCGGCGCGTCCGTCGGCGGCACGCCTTCCGTGAAAGCCAGGGAAACGTCCTCATCGGAGCAGAAGTCCGAAGCGCGCGCGATGAAGGCAGCCGGCAAGCTGTTTCCCGATTCGGAGCTGCAGATCGAGCGCGTGCGCGCCATGGACGCCGACGTGGAGTTCACGGCGGACAAGGTGAACGTGCCGAAGCTGCCGCTGACGGATTTCGCGATGCAGCTGCATCTGCAGGACGCTGTGCTGCGGGCGGACCCGGTGTCGTTCACCACCCCGCAGGGCAAGATTGCGGGCGTCGTGGAGATCGATGCCAAAGGCGATGTTCCGCAGACGCACGTCGATCTGCGGCTCACCGGCCTGCAGCTCAGCCACTTCAAACCGAAAACGGCGAAGGACGCGCCCATCGACGGCACGCTGGTGGGACGTGTGCAGCTGGACGGCTCGGGCGGATCCGTGGCGAAGTTCGTTTCTTCCAGCAACGGCTCGGCGACATTCGTCCTGCCTCGGGGCGAGGTGCGTGAAGCCTTTGCCGAGTTGACGGGCATCAACGTCTCGCGCGGGCTCGGCCTCCTGCTCCGGCGCGATGACGACAAGACGCCGATCCGCTGCGGTGTCGCCGACTTCACCGCGAAAAAGGGCGTGCTCGAAGCGAAGAACCTGGTGTTCGACACCAAGGACGTCGTCATCACCGGCAAGGGCTCGGTGGACCTCGGCGCAGAGGCCTACGATCTCACCATCCAGGGGCGGCCCAAGAAGTTCCGGCTGGTGCGACTCAAGAGCCCCGTGGCCATCAAGGGACCGCTGCGCAAGCCGGACTTCGGGCTGGATTCCGGTTCCTCGATCGGCCAGACCGGCATCGCCGCGGCACTCTCGGCCGTCGTGGCGCCGCTCGCCGCCGTGCTTGCGTTCGTCGACCCGGGTCTTGCGAAGGACGCCGACTGTTCCGCGTTGCTGGCCGAAGCCAAGGACGACGGCGCTCCGGTGAAAACGGCCGACGTGAAGCGCGCGGATCGCGGCTGAACAAGGCCTCTGCCATGATCGCCGGATGAGATTCGGCGTCTTCGATCACGTCGACGACAGCGGGCTGACCCAGGCGGAACACTTCGAAAATCGCCTGCGGCTCGCTGAAGCGCTCGACCGGCTGGGCTTCCACTCGTATCACGTCGCCGAGCATCACGGCACGTCGCTCGGCCTTGCGCCTTCTCCCAACCTGCTGCTCGCCGCGGTCGCGCAGCGGACGAAGCGCCTGCGATTCGGGCCGCTGGTCTACGTCGCGGCGCTCTACCATCCGATGCGGCTCGCGGAAGAGATCTGCATGCTGGACCAGATGAGCGGCGGCCGGCTCGAAGTCGGCATCGGCCGCGGCGCGGTGTGGATCGAGCAGGAGCTGTACGGGATCTCGCGGGACTCGGTGCCGAAGCGCTACGACGAAGCGCGCGACGTGCTGCTCCAGGCGCTCGGCTCGAGCGTCGTCAACTTCAAGGGCGAGCACTTCAGCTTCGAGGACTACCCGATGGTGCTGCGCCCTTGCCAGCAGCCGCGCCCGCCGCTGTGGTACGGCATTGGCAATCCGGATTCCGCCCCCTGGGCAGCCGCGAACGACGTGAACGTCGTGTCGCTGCAACCGGCACGCATGGCCGTGCGCTGTCTCGATCGGTACCGGGAGGAGTGGGCGCGGCTCGGCAAACCGTCTGAGAAGCTGCCGTTCCTTGGGCTCGCCCGCCACGTCGTCGTTGCGGACACGGACGAGGACGCGCGGCGCATCGCCCGCGGCGCCTACACGCGCTGGCGCGCGTCGTTCGGCCAACTCTGGGATCGTCGCGGTGTTCCGAACCCGCTCGCCGCCGCGCTGCCACCCGAATGGGACCGGTTCGAGGCGAATGGGTCAGGGATTGCCGGCTCCGCGGCTACTGTCCGCGAGTTCGTCCGCGCGCAATCCACCGAAGCGCATGCGAACTTCATGTTGTGCCAGATGGTGTTCGGCTCGATGGCGTACGAGGACGCGTTGCGATCGCTCGAGCTGTTCGCGGGCGAGGTCGCGCCGGCTCTTGCCTAGGGCATCTCGGGCGCGCTGAGGATCACGTAGCCGCCGGACTTCTCGTCGCGCTCCAGCCGGAGCAGGCGGCGCTCGGCGGCTTCTTCCAGCAGGTCGTTGAACGACTTGAACCCGTAGTAGCGCTCGTTGAAGCCGGGGCGGCGGCGCTTCAGCGCCTGCTTCACCATCGAGCCCCAGACCTTCTCGTCTCCGCCGCGCTCGGCGATCAGCTCCTCGATCGTGCCCAGCACCAGGTCGAAGGCCTCGTGACGCTTGTCGTCGTCGCGGGATTCCTTGCCATGGCCGTTGCCATTGGCCTCTGCCACCGGCGGCAGGGGTTGCGATTCGTCGATCACCGGCAGCTTCTCGGCGCTCTTCGCCGCCCTCTTGCGGGCGGGGGCGGGCGTGCGCGCCCGTGGCTTCCGCTCGCGCACCAGGTCGTCGTAGTAGATGAACTCGTCGCAGCTCGCGATCAGCAGGTCGGAGGTCGAGTTCTTCACGCCGAGGCCGATCACGTCCTTGTTGTTCTCGCGCAGCTTGGCCACCAGCGGCGAGAAGTCCGAATCGCCGCTGACGATGACGAAGGTGTTGATGTGCGTCTTCGAGTAGCAGAGGTCGAGGGCGTCCACGACCATGCGGATGTCCGCGGAGTTCTTGCCGGACTGCTTGACGTGCGGGATCTCGATCAGTTCGAAGCCGGCCTGGTGCATCGCGGGCTTGAAGCTCTTGTAGCGATCCCAGTCGCAGTAAGCTTTCTTGACGACGATCGAGCCCTTGAGGAGCAGGCGTTCCAGGACGCGCTTGATGTCGAACTTCTCGTAGTTGGCATCACGCACGCCGAGCGCGACGTTCTCGAAGTCGCAGAACAGCGCTAGGTTCACGGTATCGGACGACTGGGCATTCATGGGGCGCAAGTCTAGCACCCGGCCCGCAGGCGGCCTCGTTACTGCACGCGGCTCTCTTTTTCGAGCCCCGCGCTACCCGGCGTAGCGAACGCAGTGTCTTCGAGATGCCGCAACACCCGACGCGCCTGCTCCGTGCTGCACAAGCCGGCTCGCATGAAGATGCGCAGCGCGCCGCCGACGTGTTCCGCGAGCGCCGCGACGAGCACCAGCTCGTCATAGCGCGTGACGAACGCCGGCAAGACGGCGTTCAGGTCCTCGACGCAGTTGAGGACGTCCTCGGCGAATTTCTCTTCGGCGTTCGGCATGACCAGTCCCTGGTGCCCGCACGGCTCGGATGTGCCGACAGTGGCCCGAACCGCGCTCCGGCGCCAGTCGCATTTCTCCGCTGAATGGACAGAAATGGAAATATGTAGGCTATATACCGTGGACCCAAAGCCTCAGGAGCCCGAATCATGACGCCGCCATGCGGGCGGATCAAGTTTCTGCGGCCTTCGGTCGTGTACTGCGCGAGCAGCGCACAGCTGCCGGCGTCTCTCAGGAGACCCTGGCGCTGAGCGCCGACGTCGATCGCACCTTCGTCAGCCAGATCGAGCGGGGCATCCGCCAGCCCACGCTCACCACCCTCTGCAAGCTGGCCAAAGCATTGGACATCCAGCCCTCCACGCTAGTCTCCCGTATGGAGCGGATTCTGCGTTCTCCGAAAGAGTGACGCCCGTCACGTAGCCGCCCTCAAAGGGTGCGTTGCACTGCCGTAATAGTAGTTCGTGCGCAGCAGGACACTTATTGCCGCCTGTCTCGCCGCGCTCGTTCTCGTCGTCGGCGTGTTCTACGCCTCGCGGGCCGTGCTGGTCCGCAGTTTCGCCGACATCGAGGCCGACACGGCACGGCAGAGCATTGATCGCGTTCGCAGGGCATTGGAAGCCGAGCTGCGCCAACTCGAGATCTCCACCTTTGAGTACGCGGAATGGGACGACGCGTTCGAGTACGTCTCCGGACGCCTGCCCGACTTCGCCGCGACCAGTTTCACGCGCGCCACGCTGAACACCCGGCGGCTCGATCTCGTCTGGATGATCGACGCTGCCGGACACACGGTGACCGCATTGGGGATCGATGACGACGCACCGGACGGTGTCGCGCCGCTGCCCCCGAAAATTCTCAAGAGCCTGCAGCAGAACCTGCCCGTGCTTCGCGCGCAGCGCCGCCGCCCGGACAGCTCGCTGAAACTGATGCGAATCGAGGACCGCGCGCTCGCATTCTCCGCGACACCGATCCTGCGCTCCGATGGCACCGGCCCCAGCGCCGGCATCCTCGTGTTCGGACGCTACCTCGGCAAGGCGCAGGCCTCGCAGCTCGCGGACATGACGCAGGTGCCCGTCGAGATCACTTTGCTGGATGACTTCGGCGCCAGCTCTTCAGCGGTGCTCACCGAAAGCGTGCGCGAATGGGCGGTCGGCAGCAAAGGGAGCAACGACCTGTTCGTCTACCCGCGGGATTCCTCGCATCTGGACGGGCACACCGTGCTGCGCGACGTCGTCGGCAGTCCGCTGATGCTGCTTTCGGCCACCGTCAATCGCGATGCGCTCGATCTGGGTAAGCGAACGGTCATGGCGGTGATCGGTGCGCTGGTTGCCGGCTTCGCCGCGGTGGTCATCACGCTGCTGACGATCCTGAATCGGACCTGGCGCATCCGTGAGAACTCGGCGCGTCAGCGACTCGAGCAGGAGCGCAAGCTCTCGCGGCTCGCGCGCCGCGACGTGTTGACCGGTCTGCCGAATCGCCTGCACCTCCAGCGCCTGCTGCCGCGGCTCATCGCGCGCGCGGGCCGCGACGAATCCAAACTCGCGCTGCTGTACATCGACCTCGATCACTTCAAGAACATCAACGATTCGCTGGGTCACGGCACCGGCGACCGGCTGCTCGAATCGATTGCGCAGCGGCTGCGTGCCTCGGTGGCGGCAGACGATCTGGTCGTGCGCATGGGTGGTGACGAGTTCGTCGTCGTCACGGGCGGGCTGCCGAACGTGTCAGTGGTCGATTCGATCGCCAAGCGCATCCGCCTGGAACTGAGCCAGGCAGTGCAGATCGACGGCGCCTCGCTGAGCGTCGCGCCCAGCATCGGCATCAGCGTCTTCCCGGACGACGGCACCACGCCCGAAGCTTTGCTGAAGCATGCGGACATCGCGCTGTATCAGGCGAAGGACCGCGGCCGCGGCAATCACCAGTTCTTCACGGCCGAGATGAACGCGCGCCTGTCCGAGCGACTCAGCATCGAGCGCGCCCTGCGCAAGGCGCTCGATTCGGGCGAGCTGTCGCTCGAATACCAGCCCTCGTTCGACCTGCGAAACGCGAAGCCGATCGGCTTCGAGGCCCTGCTGCGCTGGCGGAGCGCGGAGCACGGTGTGATTCCACCGTCGCGTTTCATTCCCATCGCCGAGCAAAGCGGACTGATCGTAGAGATCGGTGAATGGGTGCTGCGGCGGGTGTGCCGGCAGCTCGCCGAGTGGCAGGAAATGCACGTGCCGCTGCTGCCGGTCTCGGTGAACATCTCACCCCGGCAGTTCGAGGTGGCGGGACTCGCCGACAAGGTCGCCGCGCTGACGCGCGAGTTCGGCATCGGCCCCCACCTGCTGTACTTCGAAATCACCGAGACGGCGGTGATGCAGAAGTCCGAAGCCCAGCTCGGTGCGCTGCAGGCGCTGCGCAACCTCGGCTCGCGCATCCTCATCGACGACTTCGGCACCGGCTACTCGAGCCTCAGCTACCTGAAGCACCTGCCGATCGACACGCTGAAGATCGATCGCGCCTTCGTGCGCGATATGGCCGTGGACCAGAACGACTTCGCGATCGTCAGCGCCATCGTTGGCATCGCCAAGAGCCTCGCGCTGCACCTGGTGGCCGAGGGCATCGAGACGGTCGAGCAGCTCGACTGCCTGCGCAAGCTCGGCTGCCAGGCCGGGCAGGGCTTCTTTTTCAGTCCGCCCATGTCGGTGCCGAACTGCACCACGTTGCTGGAAAAGCTGCGCGCCCAGCGGACGGGCGAGACCACCCGCCACATGCGGCTGCTTACGACACCCTGAAGGCGACCGGTTCGGGCGGGCCGCGCTACACTCCTGTTTCCGCAACAGGAGCGGCTATGTCGATGACACTCTGGCGCACATTGATTGCGACCTTGCTCACCGCGTTTGCGGTGACTGCGACCGCGCAGGATGCGCTACGAATCCAGGAGCTGCGGCAGGAGATCAACGAGCTGCAGCGGCTGGTGCGCGATCAATCGCGGCGCATCGATGCGCTGGAACGGCAGCTCAGCCAGACGAAGGTGGCGCCGTCGCCTGCCGCATCGTCGCGATCCCCTTCGGCCGCGCCGACACCCAGCTCGGACAAGTGGCTCGTGCCCGCCGCCTGGGAAAAATTACGCACCGGCATGACGGAACAGCAGGTGCTCGACGTGCTCGGCTATCCCACCACCTCGCGCGGAACCGGCGGCAGCAAGACGCTGTTCTACACGGTGCAGGTCGGGGCTTCCGGGTTCCTGAGCGGGCGCGTCGTCATCGTCGATCAGGTCGTCCAGGAAATCCAGAAACCCATCCTCAGGTAAGTCATGCCAAAGAAGATCTCGCGGCGCGCCGCAGAAGAAGCCGTACGAACCCTGCTCGCCTGGGCGGGTGACGATCCGGAACGCGAGGGCCTTGTCGATACGCCCAAGCGAGTGGTCAACGCGTATCGCGACTGGTTTTCCGGATACGAGATTGATCCGGCGGACTACCTGCGGCGCACGTTCGAAGAGGTCGGCGGATACGATGAGATGATCGTGCTGCGCGACATCACGTTCGAGTCGCACTGCGAGCATCACATGGCGCCGATCATCGGGCGCGTGCACGTGGGATATCTGCCGACCAACAAGGTGGTCGGCATCAGCAAGCTGGCGCGGGTCGTCAATGGGTACGCGAGGCGGTTTCAGGTGCAGGAGAAGCTCACTGCGCAGATTGCCGCATGCATCAACGATGTGCTCAAGCCTCGCGGCGTGGGCGTGGTCGTGGATGCCGCGCATCAGTGCATGACGACTCGAGGCGTGCACAAGAGAAGCGTTTCGATGGTGACCAGCCGCATGGTCGGGACGTTCCGCGAAGATGCTCGCACGCGATCGGAGTTTCTCGCGTTCATCGACATCCACGGCGCGCGGCCGGTCTGAGTCGGCTCGGTTCGTCCGCGGCAACTGCCGCAGGTGAGCAAACCTGCGATCTTGCCTATGAGTGACGGAAAACCATCACCGTGCCCGACTTCTTCTCTAGAACCCTGCGTCTAGCACTGAACTAACCTCAGTCTCATGCGTCACCGCTAGTTGCGGCAACGCTCTTTCATTTCTGCCGGGTTCCCGAGGGATCAGAGCTAACACTTATGGAGAAGATCAATGGCGGCATTACCGTACGTCACTGCAGCTGGCAACGTCGAGAAGGCTCTCAAGGGAATCAAGACTGCTGCGACACCCGAAAGCGTCAGTCAAGACTTCGTCAAGACAGTCTTGGGAATCAAAGGCGGCTCAGGAAATCAGATCACGGCATATCTCACTTTCCAGCACATTGGGATCCTAAGCTTAGAATTCCACGTGGACAAGTTGTCGC
>JADMIO011107705.1_pt1 | contig 79752 bp, 62 predicted proteins | sample 8958161 | NCBI WGS metagenome assembly JADMIO01 (sample SAMN16585339, study PRJNA669376) | soil metagenome | isolation source: Crop rotation soil | place: USA: Cullars Rotation, Alabama | collected 2011 | reverse complement strand
GCGACAACTTGTCCACGTGGAATTCTAAGCTTAGGATCCCAATGTGCTGGAAAGAGGTACCGGTAAGTAGTCAGGATCCTGCTGCGGTAGGTGCCAAGGTTTTCAGCAATATTTATCATTTTGGGATTGAATTCGCCGATCCATTGCATTTCATAATCATTATACAGCGGAACGCCGGGCACATATTCCCCTTCTTTAATCACCTGCCCCTGTATCAGCCTCGCGCCTTCCATTATCATATAAGCGTCCACGCCCTTTGCCTGGAATTCCGGGACAATGCCAAAAGCAATACCGGTGAACTTATTGTTCTTTTTTGTTGCTTTTATCCAGAGAAATTTCAGCTTTTGTAAAAGGCCAAACTGCCCGTTGAGGTATTTAAACCATTGATTGAGGTCAGGAAGATTCAGCCACATGGCAATCGGTTCATTATTGTAATACACGAACCAGCTTATCTTTTCGTCCATTACCGGTTTCATGGTATGAAACAATTTCAGCACTACTTTTTTATCCATTTCTTTCATGCCGCCATGGCCGGCCCACGCCTTGTTGTAAACCGTCGTAAAGTCAGCAGCGAATTTTTCCAGCTGGTCTTTTTTGATGTGCGCTGCAGAATATCCGGGGTTTTTTGCGCATTCACGGTGGCGATCATAAAATTTCTGCTGCAGTTTTTCGCCGACCTTTAACGAGAAACAAACCTGGTTATAGAATTTCCTGAAACCATAATTTTCAAACAGGGCCTGGTAATAGGGCTGGTTGTAATTAATGCAATACAGGGGCGGGGTAAAACCTTTTACCAGTAATCCCCACCAGCGATCCCTTTCTCCAAAATTTATGGGGCCATCCATGGCCTGCATGCCCTGTTGCACCAACCATTGTTTTCCTGCGTCGAGCAGCAGGTTAGCTGCTGCCTGGTCATCAATGCAGTCAAAGAAACCAACGCCACCAACCGGTACGTCATCATTTTTGTTGCGGTACTTCTTGTTGGTAAATGCCGCTATCCGGCCAACCAGCTGCCCCGCATCATCTTTCAGGATCCAGCGAATTACCTTGCCAAACCGGAATGTTTTATTTTTTGTTGAATCGAAGACGTCATTAATGTCTTTGTCCAGCGGGCGGATATAATTGGGATCATTCCGGTTGACAAATACATTAACCGCGATAAATTCCTTCGCCTGCTGAGCCGTTTTTACTTCTGTCAATTGCATCTGGATACAGGGTTCAGTTTATTTTCCAGGGAAATATTTCCTTTCTTATTTTGATTTTGCTGTAAACAACTGGGCCGCCATTTTCCTGTCATGTCCGTAAATATCATCCCGGAAATTCAGTTTTCCGTCGCGGTCCACCCAGGCTGTAAAATAACCAATGAAAACAGGTATTGTTTGTTTTAAGGTTACAAACTGTTCTTTCCGGCTGTTCATCGCCCTGGTAATCCGGTCGCTCGTCCAGGAAGGATCATTGCGCAGGAGATATTCTGCCAGCTTCCGGGGTTCACCGAGCCTGATGCAACCATGACTGAAGGCTCTTTTCGATTCAGAGAAAAGGCTTTTTGCAGGTGTATCGTGCAGGTAGATATTGTAACTGTTGGGAAAAAGAAACTTTACGAGGCCCAGGGAGTTGTTGGGGCCCGGCTTTTGTCGCACAGCCCCGTTATTCCATTCCATGTTGTGGCGGGCAAGGTAGCTGGAGCTCTTTTTTATGCCGGGAAGCACTTCACTTTTCAGGATACCGGGCGGCACATTCCAGTAGGGGCTGAATACAACGTATTTCATATCACCCCTGAAGATAACAGTATTGTGGGCAGTAGATCCGACAACCACATCCATGCTCCAGGCCGGGACGCCTTTTTCATAGACAAATAATTTGTAGGCAGGTATATTCACCAGCAGGTATTCCTGCGGCAATTCGTCCGGCGCCCATCGTATCCTTTCCAGGTTAATCAGTAACTGCTGAATTCGGTCGCGGATGGGCCGGTTCATTTCTTCTATCAGCCCTTTACCGATCACACCATCCTCCTTTAATCCATAACGGCGCTGAAAATTTTTGATCGCAGTTTTCATCGCCGTATCATAAACAGCCGTCGTGTCACCCTGCGTAAGGTCTTCTGTTAAAGAGAGCCTTTTTTTGATATTCCGGATAGTTTCAGACGTATCCCCTGGTGCGTAGGATTTTTTATCAGCCACAATCGCGGTCCAGCCGCCGTTTTTTTCAATCTCGTAATACTTGAAAAGAAATCCTTTCAGCAGGTTATACTGGCGGCTGACGGGCTCAAAGTCGGAAAGCCCTTTGCTATTATTGGCAATCACGGAATCCAGCAGGCGCACCATGTTTACCTTTTTCCTGGGAATAAACCACCCGAGGTCGGTCGTGTTCACTGAAGAGCTGCCCTGGTAGGCCTTGTCTGCATATTTGAAAAATCCTTCGGTGAGTTCCAGTTCCGTCCTTAGCCGCTCCGTACTCTTTGGGCGGTAAAGGGTACTGTCGACCATTATCGTATCAAGTAACTGGTGCAAAAAAGGGTCGTAAATCGAACTGTCCCGGGCATAATCAATATACTGGCTTTGCATGTTCAAAAAGGACTGCGCATGTTCCACGATCCCTGCACTGTCAAACCATGCATACTGATAGTTGCGGCTATTGTAAAAACTCCTTATCCTGCCCGCAAGGCTGTCTCCGATGCCCTGCTGGGCGATAAAGGACTCCATGGAGGTGCTGTCGAAAAACAATTCGGTCACTGAATTGGCCATCGTGATGCTGGTATCGCGCGCCTTTATCGCGAGGCCGGGCTTTTTTTCTTCCTTGCAGGAAAACAGCAGCATTGCAAGAATAGAAAACAGGATCCACTTTTTCATATGGCAAGATACTGATTTGAAAAAAAACGGCTTTGCGCTGATTTTTTGACCTAATCTTTTTTAGGCGCGGCCTTTTCACCTTTCAAATGCTGGTCCAGGAACTGCAGCACCTGCCCGTAACCTTTTATCTGATTTTCCTTTTTGAGAAAACCATGCCCTTCGTCCGGGAATACCATGTATTCCACGGGTACACCATTCTTCCTGACGGCAGCCACTATCTCATCACTTTCAATTTGCAGTACCCTGGGGTCATTGGCACCCTGCAGGACCATCAGGGGTTTTTTAATATTTGAAGCGTGTAGCAATGGAGAATATTCTTTCAGCCGAATGGTGTCTGCTGTGCCCGGATCGCCAATTTCATCATAGAGCGCTTTCCTGAATGATTCCCAGTAGGGAGGAATTTCTTTTAAGGTCCGCAGCCAGTTTGTAACGCCAAAAAGGTCCACGCCCACTTTGAACTCATCCGGGTGGAAACTCAGCGCGGCCAGTGTCATGTATCCACCGTAGGATCCGCCGAGAATGCCAATTTTTGACGAATCAATATAGGGCAGGCTGCTCAGGTATTTTTTACCCCAGATGCAATCCTTCAGGTCTTTATCACCATGATTGCGGTTGTCCATTTTAAAAAAAGTCTTACCATAACCGCTGCTGCCCCGGTTGTTGACAGCGAGAATCGCATACCCATGGTTGACCAGGTATTGAATCAGCGCGGAGTAGCCCACCCTTGACTGATCCCCGGGACCGCCATGCACCCAGACGAGGGCTGGAACTTTGCTGGTCGCGGAAGCCTGCAGCGGTTTGTAATAAATCGCGGGTATTTCCAGTCCGTCAAATGACTTATAGCGAACAACCTCGGCAGCAACAAGGTCATCTGCGTTAATATCGGATGCCAGGGTATTGGTAAGTTTCTTTAATTCCTTCGTACCGAAATCATAGACATAAATATTAGTGGGAGATTTGGAGTCACCAATTGTCAGCCGCATTTTATTTTCCGTCCGGGAAATACTGACTGCCTGGACATCCCCGTCTTCAATTTTGGGAAAATCGATTGGCTGGCCCGTCGTATGGTCAAATATGTATAGCTTGTTCCTGCCATCTTCATTGACGCCCACGACGCGGTATTTTTGATTAAACGAAGTATACAGGTACATGACGTCCCAGTTCGCCGAATAGAATTTCAACTTTGTACCCGCTGCAATATCATATTTCATGACATACTGGTATTCGCTTCCCTCGTCGGTTGCATAATAAAGGCTTTTATTGTCCGTGGAAAACTGGAGCGGAGCATTGCTGCTCTCAACACTATCTGCATTTAATTTTTTCATCTGTGAATGCTGCTGGTCAAGAAGGAAGATATTCACGGAAGAGGTGCTGACAGGCTGAACAAGCGCAAGATATTGCTCGTTGTCTGAAATGGCGCCAAGGTCATACCCATCATTATTCTTATAAATTAATACGGGGGTCCAGTTAGTGGTATCCATTTTGTAGAAGTCGAAAAAACGTTGATCTCTTTTGTTTGAACCGTAATACATATATTTTCCATCCCGGCTCCACCCGTAAAAGGATGCTTTTTCTTTTGCCCCCGGCGTGAGGTCCCGCACGGTTCCGTCCGTTTTAAGCAGGAACAGGTGATCGTTTTCATCGCCCCCTTTGTCGGAGGTATAGATCACATGCCTTGTTCCCGGCACAAAGTCGTTGCCGAAAATGGATTCCTTGGCGGAAGTAGTCAGCTGCTTCCTGGCGCCGCTGCTGATGTCGATTTCATAAAGGTTATAGATACCTGATTCGTTGTTATGAACGAGCAGTTTGCTATCGTCTGATGAAATCGCACCACCGCCGGTCTGGGAACTTTTGTAAAACTGCCCGATGGTGTAGTTTTTTACGTCGCGGGCAACAGTTTCCTGTTTGTTTCCTGCGTTTTTACAGGAGAAGAGGCCCAGCATCATGACTGTCGTCAGCAATTGTCTCATAACAGTTATTTGGTTGGTTGATAAAGCGCTTCAGGAAGGTACCCATTGTATGGCGGTGACCAAAATTTTTGAAGGCGCGTTATTCCCGTCTTTTGTCGATTCGAAGGGAAGCCTGCCCTTTACGGAGCCCGGCCGGGCAGGCGGTGCCAGGAAGGCCTCTCCTGGAATTTTTTAAGCCGACCGCCCTGGCCAGCAGCCTTTAGGGATAGATCCACACCAAGTTTCCCCGCCCCCCTTTTTTTGGTCTTAAAAAGCGGTTTTTCTTTTTTCCATTCACTTTTCCCCCCTTACCTTTGCGGCCTGAAAATTACCCTTCTTCATACATAATTATTATGGCAAACACTGGTAAAGTAAAACAGATCATCGGCGCCGTAGTGGACGTGCAGTTCGATGGCAAACTTCCCGAGATTTACAACGCCCTGGAACTATTCAAAGAAAACGGCGAAAAGCTGGTACTTGAAGTGCAGCAGCACCTCGGTGAAGACAGTGTTCGTTGTATCGCAATGGATGGTACTGAAGGACTTGTGCGCAGCACGAAAGTGACTGATACGGGGATCGCCATCGCTATGCCGACCGGAGAAGGGATTAAGGGACGCCTGTTCAATGTAACAGGGGATCCTATCGACGGCCTGCCAGCTGTATCAAAGGTGAACGGCCGGCCCATCCACGCCAAACCGCCGGCTTTTGAAAACCTCAGTACTTCTTCGGAAATTCTCTTCACCGGGATTAAGGTCATTGACCTGATTGAGCCCTATGCAAAAGGTGGTAAAATCGGGCTTTTTGGTGGTGCGGGCGTAGGAAAAACGGTTCTTATCCAGGAATTGATTAATAATATCGCCAAAGCATATTCCGGTCTTTCCGTATTTGCGGGTGTAGGAGAAAGGACGCGTGAAGGAAATGACCTTATGCGTGAGATGATTGAAGCAGGCATCATGAAATACGGCGATGCATTTAAGCACAGCATGGAAGACGGGGGATGGGACCTGACCAAAGTAAACATGAATGAACTGGCTGAATCTAAAGCAACCTTTGTTTTTGGCCAGATGAACGAGCCGCCAGGCGCGCGCGCAAGGGTGGCCCTTTCCGGTCTGACAATTGCGGAATACTACCGTGATGGCGACGGCCAGGGAAAAGGTCGTGATATCTTATTTTTCGTAGACAATATCTTCCGTTTTACCCAGGCAGGTTCTGAAGTATCAGCGCTGCTGGGACGTATGCCCTCAGCCGTAGGCTACCAGCCAACGCTTGCCACAGAGATGGGTATCATGCAGGAACGGATCACTTCAACCAAGAATGGTTCCATTACTTCGGTCCAGGCGGTATATGTTCCTGCCGATGACCTGACTGACCCGGCGCCGGCAACAACATTTGCCCACCTGGATGCCACGACGGTACTTAGCCGTAAAATCGCAGACCTTGGTATCTATCCTGCGGTCGATCCACTGGATTCCACTTCCCGGATACTTACTCCCAAAATCGTGGGCGACGCCCACTACAACTGTGCTGACCGCGTTAAATTAATGCTGCAGCGCTATAAGGAATTGCAGGATATCATTGCCATCCTTGGTATGGATGAGCTGAGTGATGAAGATAAAATGACGGTTGCCCGCGCAAGAAAAGTGCAGCGTTTCCTTTCCCAGCCCTTCCACGTAGCTGAGGCCTTTACCGGCCTGAAAGGGGTACTGGTGCCGATTGAGGAAACTATCCGCGGATTCAATATGATCATGGATGGAGAAGTGGATGAATATCCTGAAGCAGCCTTCAACCTGGTCGGCTCCATTGATGATGCGATTGAAAAAGGAAAGAAATTGCTGGCGCAGGCGCAGGGTTAATGATCTGACAGGCAGCTACTATAAGAATTACTCAACACATGAATCTCGAAATACTCACACCAGAAAAGAAACTTTATAGCGGCGAGGTATACGGCGTGCAGATGCCCGGTATCAGCGGCTCCTTTGAAGTCCTGGACAAACATGCTCCGCTGATAAGCGCATTGAAACCGGGGCGTATTAAGGTCCTGAAGGACAAATCAGCCAGCCAGGGGCAGTCCGTATATTTTGATGTGCAGGGAGGGTTTGTAGAGGTGCTGAATAACAAAGTGACGGTACTGGTCGAGGGCGCCACCGAAACAGCCGAATAGCAGATTTTTTCAACCAATAGGAAAGCCTCCGCCGGAAAATCACAGCCCGGCGGAGGCTTTGTTTTTGGTATTGGTGTTGGTGAGTTTGTTTATATTAATGAAAATATCCGGGGAATGAAAATGGGGAGGTGGTTCAATTTTCTTGCCGGACAGACGGAATATATTTCACCTGTAAATCAATTGATTATACGGAACCTTGGGTCCTAGGCCCCAAAAGCTGCATCGTTTTTGCTGATTATGCTGTCAGGATACCTAAACTGCGACTATGAAACTAACGAATGGCTTATGTTTTGTCCTTTCCCTTTTTCTTTTCAGTAGCTGTAACCGTTACTACTATAAACCCAATGCGGTCAATACGCCACTTTTTACTGACGGGGGACAGTCGCATATCAGCGTTGGTGGCAGCGTAGGCGGAGTAAATGATGAATACGACGGAAACACCTATTTTTTCGATGTGCAGGGCTCTGTTTCACCCATCAATCACCTCGGCATTATCGCCAACTATAGCACTTATGCCTACCGGGCGGACATACCCGATCACGTTAATGGCAATACCGACGCGGACGCCCACTTACTTGAAGCAGGCATTGGTGGTTACTATGCCAAGGGCAATAAATTCAAATTCGTGACAGACGGTTATATTGGTTATGGGGAAGGGGTGATCCACAGTGATGTAGATATGAAAATGAGGAGGTTCTTTTTTCAGCCAGGTCTTGGCGTGCGTTCACCAGGATTTGATGCAGCGTTTAATCTGCGGATTAGCAATGTGCGGTATTTTGACTTTGACGCAAAAGGAATGGGAGCGGATTACCTGGTTGAAAAATCACTAATTGATGCGGCCGGACGCCGTATCGACAGCCGTAACTACACGTTTATCGAGCCGGCCTTCACGATCCGGGCTGGCTACAAGTTTGCAAAAGCACAGTTTCAGATGGTGCTGGCACAGGAATTTACCAACGTGACCTGGAACTATAACGCCGTGCGGTTTACGGCCGGCTTTTATTTCAGCGTGGAAGAAGCCATCGAAGCAAGCCGTAAGTAGACAAGGGTTTGTATTACTTTCTACTGTTTTTCGGCCTTTATCCACAGGCAGCAGTGCCCGCTTTCAGAAGGGCCTGCATTTTGTTAACAAAATTATAAGCACAGGGACTTAAACGTTAGCTGTAATTTTATGTCCCTATAGCCTCCTCCAGCCAACTCGCTTACGAGCATTAATTAACACTTTGAAAAAAAATTGAACTATGAGAACAGCGCTTATGTGCTCGGTTATTATTATTGCATTTTTCTCCGTTTCCGGTTGTACAAAAGATCCGATGAACAACCTTTCGGAAGATGAAAGCCGGATTTACATTACCAATTACGATAAGGCGGCAGATTTTCCCTCGTTCCAGACCTTCAGCGTCGCAGATTCAGTTGCAGTGATCGAAAATGGCCAGCTTTCAGGACGGGACCTTACCTCGTATGATGCCCATCTTATCGCCGCCCTTAAGGCAAAGTTGACGGCGGAAGGCTATACGCTGGTGGCCAAGAGTAATGAACCCGATTTGGGAATTACTATTTCAAGAATCAGCAATGACTACACTGGAATCATCAGCTATGATGATTATGCCGGCGACTACTATGGATACTGGGATCCGTATTACTGGGGCTACCCGGGATCCTCTTATTATTTTCCAACGTATTACGGTGTGTACAACATTCGTGAGGGAGCGTTATCGGTGGACATGTTTGATTTAAAGGATGCTTCTTCCAGCAACCAGTTAAAAAACGTCTGGACGGCACTGGTGCGCGGTTCCGGAATTTTTAACGCTTCGAACATAGACAAACATGTCGAAACATTGTTCAGCCAGTCTCCGTACCTGGGAAAATAATTTTATTGAATTTTTTAAATCCTGTTCATTTATGAAATTAATCCGAAAGATTTCAGCAATCATACTGGGCTTCGTACTGGCATACCCGGCAACAGGCCAGAAAGGTTTTACTAAAGGCTATGTTGGCTATTCAGTTAATATTCCTTCCGGCAGTTTCCATGATTTTATAGGCGACCCATCCTTCCGGGGTGTTGAACTTGGTTTGCTGCATGGTGTCAGCGACAAAATTGCGATCGGTTTTGGTACCTGTTTCCAGGACTTTTATCAAAAGTATCCCAGGCAGGTCTATAAGGCTGATGATGGCAGCGACATCTCGGCGGTCGTCAGCAACTCCGTACAAACGATTCCGCTGCTTGCCAAATTCCGCTACTATTTTAGCCCTGAAAAACGCATCCAGCCTTTCGCGGGCGCAGGTATCGGCGGCAATCTGGCTTTGTACCGGCAGTTCCTGGGTGAATTTGCAGATTCCCGGAATAAATTTGCTTTCCAGGTCCAGCCTGAAGCAGGCATTTATATTCCGCTCCGGCCGGGTGCAGAGTCGGGATTCAGTTTAAAGGCGAGCTATAATTTTATACCCTTCAAGGTCGATGATCTGAGTGACTTAAACAGCATTGGTATTTCTGCATCATTTCATTTTCCCCTGCGCAATTAATTGTTGTTTTATAATCAAAATTATTGCCCTGCAATTGCAGGGCTTTTTGTATTTTAATCCCTCATTTTTCGACTAAAAAGATGCCGGATGAAAATTTTCAATATCGTGTTTTGTTTCATATTCATTGTATTTGCTGCCCTCCAGTACAACGATCCTGATCCCTACCTGTGGATGCCAATTTATTTGTTTAGTGCATTCCTTTGCTGGCGGGCATCCAGGGGAAGGTATTATACGGGCCTGTATACGCTCACGATTCTACTTTATTCAGCGTATGCTATTTATAAAGTGGTCGATCAGAACGGGCTGCTGGACTGGATTAATAAGCATCATGCAGAAAACATTGCTGAAACCATGAAGGCCCAGAAACCATGGATAGAAGAGTCCAGGGAATTTTTTGGATTACTCATCCTGATTGCCGTCCTGGTAATCAATCTCGTTTATGCAAAAAGGAAACGGCGCAAGGCTTAAGGTGAGATTCTTGTAGCCCGGTTATCTTAATAGGTGTTCATTCGTTCCTGGTTTAATGAACCGTATTATGCATTCGGTACGATTTCCTGTCTATGCCTTTATCAATTTATACTGACGCTTGCCAAACCATAAATAAATAAGCCGGAAGCAAGTGCATTCCGGCTTATTCACTCAGGACGACTGATTATTTTCCATTGAACTGCAGGGCAGCTATACCGGCCGTGGCAGTCTCAGCAGGATTTTTAGGTTTGGACACAATATATAAAACGTGCATTCCACCATCTTTCACGGGTTCCAGCTGGATAAGAGCTGCGCCACCCTGCTGGCCTTTTTTGGATGGAGGGAGCAGGCTTCCTTTTCCAATCGATTTTCCATCCGGCGCATCCAGCCTGATTTCAAAATCAAATCCAACCTTTGGAGGATCCTGCCAGCCGGCCATTACCGTGACGGATTTGATACCGGTCAAATCGATGTTGTCGAGTGCAAACCATCCTTCTCCCTTTGGAACCAACATATAAGTGGTGCCGTCGAAGGTAGCACTGGAATAGCCGTTCTTTTTTTCACTACCGCTAAATGACAGGAAGCTGCTGCGGAGTACGACGGAATTTCTCCCGGTAAGTGCCTTGATGTTATTCCCGCCCTTGTCTGTATAACTTGCCGACAGCACCAGGGATGTGTTTGGACGTGGATCAGCTTTTGGCACTACACTTCCTGATGGTGGTAGTGATTTGGCTACAGCAGTTTTGTTGGAAAGAGAAAGGATCCACTGGACAATCTGGCCAACATCGCTCTGTGGAAGGGTCGGATGCGCTGCCATCGCGACTTCGCCCCATACACCCGAACCACCCTTTATAATTTTCTGCGACAGGTAATTGGAGGCATTGGGATCCTTTGCATATTTTTCTGCGACCTGCTGGTAGGAAGGTCCGATGGATTTGTCAGCTTCCTTGTGACAGCTTTTGCAATCCAGCGACAACATGATGTTCTTTCCGCTGATTGTTGCTTCGCCCTGCTGGTGGCCCATTGTTGCACCAGCCTTATCAAATCCCTGCACGTATTCAACCGATATGAATAAATTCGCGGGGTCTATTTTCGAAGTATCGTTCTTATCAGTAACGATTGCTGTATAATTGAAGGGAAGTCCGGGAATATAAAACGATTTATTCCCACCACTCACCTGGATATCGACTACAGGGGTTTCGTTGCCAGCATAAACCTGGGCGGCTTCACTCCTGGTTGAATCACCCTTGCTGTCTTTAACAATCACCGCTATTTTGTAATCTCCGGCCCTTTCATAAGTATAACTCAAATCTGGCGTGTTAGTCGTTTGTGTTTTCCCGTTTCCAAGATCCCACACATAGGTGAGGTCATCCTTTTCAGGGTCACTTGCAGTTACACTGGCCTTAACCGTCATCGGCAACAAACCGGTTGTCCTATCCACTGAAACAGGGCTCACTTTTGGTGCGCGGTTGCCGCCGTTATAATCGATGCGTGACAGGCCCGCATCCGGGTTCTTGCTGAACCAGCCGGTACCATATTCCAGCAGGTACAGTTTTCCGTCGGGCCCGGTTTCCATGTCGATACAATTGTTGAGTTTAGTGTGCTCCATGAATGGTTCCATCTTATCATAATCACCGTTGGGGAGCATGGTCACCACTTTGATCCATCCCCTGATCCATTCATAGATGAATAATTTGTCGTTATAATAATCCGGCAGCCTTGTATCCTTGGGAAACAAATCAGTGTGGTACACGGGGCCCGCCATCGCATTGCGGCCGCCCGCTCCTACATCAGGAAAATCCTTTGATGCCGCATAGGGGTACCATATAAATGCGGGCTGCGCTGCGGGCAGTTCTTTCAACCCGGTGTTGTTCCTGGATTCATTCACGGGTTTTGAAGGATCAAATGCATTCCCGCTTTGACCATTCGAATAATCGTATGCACGATACGCATAGTTGTTGCCTACAAATAAGGGCCAGCCAAAGAAACCTGCTTTCCGTGCCTGGTTTACTTCGTCATACCCGCGCGGGCCCCTGGAATCCAGGCTGTCGGTCGATGCATCCGGGCCTACTTCACCCCAATAAAGAAAACTATTTTTCTGATCTACTGCAATCCGGTACGGATTGCGGTTTCCCATCACGTAGATCTCGCCCCGGGTAGCTGCCTGGCCCTTTGGAAAAAGGTTGCCATCCGGGATTTCATAGGTGCCATCATCTTTTACACGTATGCGCAGGATTTTTCCGCGCAGGTCATTGGTATTTCCCGAAGAGCGCCTTGCATCATACTGCTGGTGGCCGGGAAGATCATTGAGCGGAGCGAACCCGCTGTTGACATATTTAACTTTTGGTTCATCGAAAGGAGTCGAATTGTCACCGGTAGACAGGTACAGGAGACCGTCAGGGCCAAATGCTATTGAACCTCCTGTATGGCAGCATATTTCTCGCTGAGACTTTACCTCCAGTATTACCTTTTCTGTTTTTGGATCAATGCTGTCGTTTACAAGTGTAAAACGAGACAGCCGGTTAACAGAACTGTCGATTGGGCTGTAATACATATAAAGCCAGTTGTTGCTTGCAAATTTGGGATCTTTTGCAAGCCCCATGAGTCCCTCCTCCGCATTTACACCCGGCGTGTTGGTCTTCCAGTAGACGTTCAGGAAACCAGCCTGTTTAACTTTTTTGGAATCATTTTTATATAAGAGAATTTCACCGCGACGCTGGACGACTACAATATCCAGGCTGGGTAACACTGTCATTTCAGTGGGTTCAAAAAACTCACCCTGTACCAAATTGGTTTTGGTAAAGCGATCTTCTTCTGGCGCCAGTTGTGTTTTTGCTTTCGAATAGTCCAACTGGTTGTTTTCCCCAATGGCGTAGCGAATACCTCCAAGCAGGTGTTTGAGGTAGTTGGGTTCAACATATGATTCATCGGTATGCCCCAGTTCTGTATAGAATGCCCGCCCTCCATCATATTCATGATACCAGGCCATTGGATGAAATGCCCCATTGGTGCCGCCTTCATAGGAACCCTCGTCGATAGTTACCAGGATATGCAAATCCGGGTTAATCTTTTTGAAATTATAGAGTTCATCTGTACGTTGCCAGAGGGTATCAGTGAAGAAATTGGTAGAAAGGTGCGTTCTGTCCTTGATGATGAATTTTGCTTCCTGGGGTTTCGGATGCCCGTTGAAGTAGGCGCCGACCAATCTTCCATACCATCCCCAGTCATACTCTGTATCTGTGGCTGAGTGGACGCCAACAAAACCACCGCCCGCCTGAATGTACCTTTCAAATGCTGCCTCCTGTCCTGCATCCAGCACATTTTCCGTCGTGTTCAGGAATATCACAGCGGAATAATTTTTCAACGAATCATCATTGAAATATGCTGCATTTTCAGTTGTATCGACGTCAAAATTATTTTCGATCCCAAGCTTTAAAAGGGCCTCTTTCCCTTTGGGAATGGAAGCGTGCCGGAAACCAGCTGTTTTGGAGAAAACCAGGACACGGGCTTTGCCGCTTCTTTTGCCTTTGCTGCATGATAGATAACTAAAAACAAGAGCTGCGGCAAGAATACTCAGGGCGATTCTTTTCATGTGGCGTATTTGAATATTAATTTTAAAAAGATGGCTCTAAATTTAGAACGTATTATTCAAAATAGCACTAAAAAAATGAAGGAGGGGGTAATTAATTTAATTGTGGGTCTATCGGGAAGTTGATCATCATTTCATAATCCCCGCCCAGTTGCTTGAGCGATTCTTTCCAGATGTCAAGGTAGTTTTTTAAAAAGACGATTTTCCTGGTGGCTTTTACGGTAAGCCATGATTTTTGGTTCATTTCTTCACTCAACTGTCCCCCGCTCCAACCCGAGTACCCGATATAAAAACGGATTTTGGCGGGATCTGCTTCATTTTTCTTGATCATTTCGACCACTTTGTCAAAATCGCCGCCCCAGTAGATGCCTTTCATTACTTCCAGGCCGCCAGGAATGGCCTCGGGATATTGATGAAGGAAATGAATGGTGTCAGCCTGAACGGGTCCGCCATAAAATAAGGGTAGTGGATGGCCCTCCAGTTCGGGGATGAGCTCATCAAGCGTGTTTTCGTATTTGCGGTTAAGTACAAACCCAAAACTGCCTTCATCCTGGTGCTCACATAAAAAAACAACAGTACGGAGGAAATTTGGATCCTTCAAAAACGGATCCGCAATTAACAATATGCCCGCCGCTGGTTCTACCATAGTTCAATTTACAAGGAAAATCCATTATGCCCAATAATTTCGTTTTGGTTCCAATCGTAAGACTGCCTGCAGGTGAGGAGTGCAGTTGAAGGAAGACGATCGCTGCATCCGTGCGCTGTTTTACCGGTTAAAATGCATGGCAGTTACATAAGCCTTCGGGCTTCCGAAGACGTTTTATTGTAAACCTCTGTTAAAATAGTCCCGGCAAAACGCCCTGATTCGCCCGGCGGGAAGAAGGCGGTTAATTTTGCGGGGATAATCAAGAATTGAAAAACACATTATCTTTCGGCTGTAAACTGTATTTGTGAAGAAAATTTTCCCCTTAATAATCATACTGATCACCCTCTCGCTTATCGGGATCATTATTATCCAGCTTTTATGGATAGATAATATGGTATTGCTTCGCCAGGAACAGATAAAGCAAAATGCAAATGACGCCACCAAAAAAGTGGCTGAAGAACTCGCCCAGCACAAGGGTAATTACACAGGCGGCGCCAACAAAATTTTTCCTGGCCTGCAGGCGGATGATTTTTCGGTAGAGACAACATTGAGGCCCATATCGGTCGGCCAGCGGTTCACGGCTGCTGAAATTGAACAGAAAATCCGGCAGTCTTTTATTGCTAATAACCTTAAAGAAGTTCAATTTGAATTCGCTGTTGTTTCACTTGGCAAACGCGGTTTAAGCAGGATGGAGCGCCAGTCAAAAAATTTCGTCACGGCCTATGAAGACAGCATCCGCAATTATACCTGCGGGGTAGGAATAGTTGCCCCAAGCGGATCAGCAGGGGAAAATCTCTCCCCCGACGAATTGTTAATGGTCATCGTGCCTGATTACAAGAATATCGTTCTAAAATCACTCAGCTGGAATATCGCAACCGCTATTTTCTTTACGATCATCATTATTACGGCTTTCTACCTTACCGTACGAACCATGTTACGCCAGAAAAAGCTCAGCGAAATCAAAAATGACTTCATTAACAACATGACGCATGAGTTTAAGACGCCGCTTGCAACTATTTCGCTCGCAGTCGACGCACTAAAGAACGAAAAAGTAATGAGTAACCCGGATAAGATGACTTATTTCAGTTCCATCATCAAAGAAGAGAACCAGCGGATGAACCGGCAGGTGGAAACCATACTCAAGGCGGCATTGATGGAAAAACAGGAAGTTCAGCTAATGCTGCGGCCCCTGCATGCCCATGAGATCATCAAAGATGTTGTTGGCAACTTTGCACTGCAACTGGAAGATAAAAAGGGGAAGGCAACGGTAGAGCTCAGTGCCACTAATGATTTAATTGAAGCGGATGAAGTGCATTTTTCCAACCTGGTTAATAACCTGGTTGACAACTCCATTAAATACGCTAAAGACAACATACCACCTGACATACGCATCAGCACTTCATCTGAAGAAAAAAAATTCATACTGCGCCTGGAGGACAACGGCATTGGCATGAGCCGCGAAACTGTAAAACGGATTTTTGAGAAATTTTACCGCGCCCATACCGGGAACATCCATAATGTGAAAGGTTTCGGCCTGGGCCTTAGTTACGTAAAGACGATGGTGGAGGCGCACGGTGGCGAGATAAAGGTGGACAGTATCCTTGGGAAGGGCAGCAATTTTACCATTGAATTGCCATTGAAGAAGTCTTAATGCCACGGCATTTGTGCATCCTGCCCTGCAAAAATTTACACTTCCCCGTCAATCCATAACAGGCAGCCGTCTCCATAACTCAGGAACCGGAAATGGTTTTGCAGCGCATAGTCGTATACTTTTTTCCAGTCATTTCCAATCAGTGCGGCCACCAGCAAGAGCAGGGTTGATTGGGGCTGGTGAAAATTGGTGACCAGCGCCTTCGCAATTCTGGTTTTGTACCCCGGGGCTATGATAATCCTTGTTTTTGCAATGAGCCGATCGCTATGACTGGCCTCCATCCAGTCAAGGAGCGCCTGTAACGCATTCCTTACGGATACTTCCTGCCCTGCCATGTCATAGACGTCCCATTGCTCAAGATTTGTCAATGGGGCCGATTTGCCCAGGACTAATTTTACTCCAAACCAGTAGAGGCTCTCAAGGGTACGCAGGGTGGTGGTGCCAACAGCTATTGTTGTGCCGCCAATATGCGTGATGAGGTCCCTGATAAGATCCTTGCTGACATCAATGAATTCACTGTGCATTTCATGTTCATGCATTACGGAAGCTTTTACTGGTTTGAAAGTTCCCGCGCCAACATGGAGTGTGACAAAAGCAGTGCTAATGTTTTTCTGATGCAGTTTTTCAAAAATCGAAGGGGTAAAATGAAGGCCCGCGGTTGGCGCCGCCACTGAACCGACCGGTTCAGCATAGACCGTCTGGTACCGTTGTTCATCCGAGGTTTCAGCAGCCCGCTTCAAATAGGGCGGCAGGGGAATGGCCCCCGCAATATGTAATATTTCTGCAAAAGACAGGGAAGGGGGCTGCCAGGATAACTCGATGATAAAGCTGTCAGCTTTTTTTTCAATGTACCTGGCATTTAGGGTGATTGCTCCGGCGGGTGACGTTAGGTGCTTTTCCAGCAATTGGCCGGCTTTCCACTTGGAAGCGCCACCAATCAGGCAGTTCCACAAAACGCGAGTTTGTTGCATCATGGCCTGAGAGATGTCCCCATACTGTTCATGCGGCTCAAGGCAAAAAATTTCTATCGTTCCGCCCGTTGGTTTTTGAAACAGCAGCCTTGCCTCAGTTACCCTTGTATTGTTAAAAACAACAAGGGATCCGCTTGGTATATGTTCATCAATTTGCCTGTAAATCGATTGTGAAATTTTTCCGTCCCTGAACATTAGCAAACGGGACGCGTCTCTTTCCGGGAGGGGATATTTTGCGATTCTTTCTTCCGGGAGGGAATAAGTATAGTCTTGTATGGAAAGTGTCCTTGGATCGTTCATAACACAACTGACTGTTGTATCAGGCGGATGCAAATATCCCGATTATTTTTGTTATCGAAGGGAAAGCGGAACAACCAGTTTCAGACCGCTCCACAGTTCACTGACCGCGCAAACCTTTACGTCCACCAGCCCGTTCTTCAGCGCAAGACTTCGTATATCATCTTCTGTGATATCCGTATTCATTTTGGCAGTTTTTTTATACCAGGATACCCAAATGATGATTTGTTTATTTGCGCTTATGACTGGCTTTAACCCATTGATTCCGGCTGCCAGTTCGGATTTATCCCTGGCGAAAAGATGGACAAGTTCAGGGGTATCGTTCTTTTTGCAAACCTGCGCCCTTATATCCGATTCAAACAGACTGAAATAGTCCGGCGGAGCATTAACGGGGAGCAATTTTGTCCCCGGGCTGACGCCTAGTTTTTTCAGTAGCGGAGTTCCCGAATAGCCGGCTGTTGTTGACATCGGTGTATATCTGTTTTAAATATAGGGCGGTTTGAAAACCTAACTTTGCTGGGTTATCCACAGCTTATGCACGGCTATTCACATCTAACTAACAGGAATCTCGTCCGTTTTTTCAATCAATTTCATGAAAGCCTTAACAGCAAAGGTTTCTAGCGTTTTTTTTCTTGTGGAAAAAATAAATTTCTAAAAATTTGGTTATAAAGTGGGAAAAAGTGTTATTTTGTGTCAATTTAAAAGAAATTGATACAAATTCCTGATAATGATAGGCTTTTACGGGGAATTTCCCGCCACAATGGATGCCAAAGGGCGATTTCTTCTTCCTGCAGGGGTAAAGAAACAGCTGCAGCAGGACGAGGCCGGTCTTTTCTATATCAACAGGGGATTTGAAAGATGTTTGAGTCTGTACCCTCTTAAAGCCTGGGAGAACGTGATTGAGCAGGTGAGCGATCTGAATGAGTTCGACCAGAAAAAAAGGCAGTTTCTCCGGCTTTACCTGAATGGGGCAACCCCGGTCGAGCCAGATTCTGCAGGGAGGCTGCTGGTCCCCGGGACGCATAAGGAATATGCGGGATTGCAGAAAGACATCGTGGTTATCGGGGTTGGGAAAAAATTCGAAATCTGGGATAGTAATAAGTACAAAGAGATCTTTGAATCATTGTCACCGCAGGAGTTCAGCGATTTGGCAGAAGAAGTTCTTGGCAATAAAGGAAAATAACCCCAAACAGCAGGGATGAATGAAAATGAAAAATATTTCAATTCAGGATTCTCCCAACACGGTGCCTACCATGTGCCTGTTTTGCTGAATGAAGCACTGCAGGGTTTGGAGATAAAAACTGATGCCGTGGTGGTCGACTGCACATTTGGCGGGGGAGGGCATTCCAGGGCAATCCTGGAAAGACTGGGTAGTGAGGGGAAGCTGGTTGCTTTTGACCAGGACGAGGATGCGAAACGAAATTTGCCGGATGATGGCAGGGTGCTGTTCATCCCGCAGAATTTTCGTCACCTGCAACGGTTTCTTCGCCTTCACGGAATTGGAACGGTGGATGCGATACTTGCCGATTTGGGAGTAAGCAGCCACCAGTTTGACGAAGCGGCCAGGGGTTTTTCTACCCGTTTTGAAGGAGACCTGGATATGCGCATGGATCAGCGCCAATCCTTAACCGCCTTTGAAGTTGTGAAGACGTATAGCGAGGAGAAGCTGCATAAGCTATTCGAGCAATACGGAGAGGTAACCAATTCTAAAACACTTGCCCGCGCAATCACGCAGGTAAGGGAAAATGCATCGCTGAAAACGACAACTGCCTTTAAAGAGGCACTGCGGGGTATTGTAAAGGGAAATCCAAAGAAATATTTTGCCCAGGTTTTCCAGGCACTGCGCATTGAAGTCAATGATGAGTTGGGAGCATTGAAGGAGTTGTTGCAACAGGCAACCGGGGTTCTTAGCCCGGGAGGCCGGATAGCCATCATCACTTTTCATTCCATAGAGGATAGGTTAGTAAAGAATTTTTTCCGTCGCGGATCATTCGATGAACCGGAGCAGAATCCTTTTATCAATACTGAACCTGTAAATGAGTTAAAAATCATCACAAAAAAGCCCATTCTTCCTTCGCAGGATGAAATAAAGCAAAACTCAAGGGCGGCCAGTGCCAAACTGAGAATTGCGGAAAAAAAATAATCATTGAAAAGATAAAGAAAGTTCTTTCAACATTTAGAGACACAACATCAAATCGGAAATCTATATCCCTTGAAAAAGGCTTGGAAAATTGAATGCCACGGTTTCGGGGCGAAACTGTAAACCGGGGCATTCAAACCAGGCAGAAAAACCAGTACAATGACAGATCAGGCAGAAAATACACAAACGGAAGCAATACCCGAACAGTCCTCGGGCAGCTGGAAACGTGTGCTGAACTATCAGTCCATTGTAAGACAGATTCCATTTTTCCTGTTTTTGACGCTGCTGGCCGTATTATATATCTATAACGGTCATTATGCAGATAAAACGATTCGCAGCATAAATAAAACAGCCAGGGAAGTGAAGGAACTGCAGTATGAGTACAAAACGGTGAAGAGTGAAGTTATGTTTCGCAGCCAGCAAAGCCAGCTGGCAAAAGCAGTAGAACCGTTAGGGCTGAAAGAAATGACTGAAACACCTGTGATTCTTAAAGACAGTTTGACCAATTAATATTTCGCTTCACAGGAAGCAAAACAACTATAAACACCCGGGGACGCACACTTGGAAATCAGGCGCGACATATTATGGAGGGTATACCTCAGCTTTATTTGCATAGCGGCCATTAGCGCGCTGGTGATGGGACGGGCCTTTTACATCCAGCAGTTTCAGGGCAACTATTGGCGGAGCATGGGAGACAGTATGCACCAGAAGTTCGTTGAGCTGGACGCTGAAAGGGGCACCATCTACAGCGAAGACGGCCAGATGCTAAGTACTTCCCTGCCGCAATTCAATATTTACCTTGACTTTATGGCTGATGGGCTGCGCGACAAGGGCGGAAAAGTATTCCGGGAAAATATAGATTCATTCTCAGCGGCCGTTGCCAATTATTTTGGTGATAAATCAGCGGCAGCCTATAAGAAGGATTTCCAACTCGCTTATAAAAAGAAGACAAGGTACTACCCCTTTAAAAAGAAATTGTCCTTTGAACAATACAAAGCCTTCCGCGATTTTCCATTGGTAAGACTGGGCAGGAACAGGAGCGGTGTGATAACCGAAGTGCGATCGTTCCGCAAGAATCCTTATGCAATGATGGCAAAAAGAACGATTGGCTTATATCGCGAGAACGCCCAGGTAATCGGACTTGAAAGGACTTATGATACGTTGTTAAAGGGGAAAAGCGGTAAACGGCTGGTGCGATACATCACTGGCGGCGTACCAGTGCCGGTGGAAGGATATGAAATCGATCCTGAAAATGGAAAAGACATCGTTACCACAATCGATGTCAATATCCAGGACATCGCGGAAACTGCCTTACTCAAGCAAATGGATACAACCGGTTCGCAATACGGGACCTGTATCGTGATGGAAACAAAAACCGGCAAAATAAGGGCTATTGCAAACCTTGGCCGCAGGCCGGACGGCAGCTACGACGAGGATTATAATTACGCCATGCTGACAACCGAACCGGGATCGACCATTAAACTGGCTACCCTGCTCAGTGTGCTCAGTGAAGGGAAAATTACTGAAAATGACAAGGTGGAAGTTGGATCAGCCGGTAGCGGCTATGTCGGAGTCCGGAACGTAAATGATGCAGAAAGGGCGCCCAAGCCTGTAATGACTGTAAAGGAGTGTTTTGCGCATAGCTCGAACGTGGGAATGAGCAAAATAGCTTTCCAGACTTTTGCTTCCCAGCCAGATAAATATCTCAGTTACCTGCGCAAATTTCGGCTGGATACTGTTACGGGCATAGACCTGGTTGGAGAGGCCCGGCCGCACCTGCCGAAAATCAAACGCAACAATGAAGGCCTGCATGCGATGGTAACTGCAAGTTTTGGCTACGCCATAGAAGTAAGCCCGCTCCAGACATTAATGCTTTACAACGCGATTGCCAACAACGGTAGGATGATGAAGCCTTACCTGGTCAGCAATATCCAGAATAATGGAATTGTGCTGAAAAGCTTCGAGCCAAAAGTCTTGATTGAGCAGGTTTGTAAACCCGAGATAGTGGATGTGGCAAAACGCTGCATGGAAGCGGTGGTCACGGAAGGTACGGGTAAGCCGGCATTCAAGAATATGCCTTTTGCTGTGGCAGGCAAAACAGGCACCGCGCACGTCGCTGATGGTCGGATCAAATATAGTGACGGGGTCTACCAGGCAACATTTGTCGGATACTTTCCGGCGGAACAACCGCAGTATACCTGCATCGTGGTCATCCGGTCGAAACCACACGCGGCTGTGCATTATGGCGGTTCACTGGCGGGCCCGGTATTCCGCGAAATAGCAACGAAGCTGTACGCGGGCTATGTAGAGAAGACGAAAATCTCAACATACGCTGCCATCAGGGACAGTTCTGACTATTTCTATGCAGGCTATTCAAAAGACATCAGGAACGTATATAAAAAGCTGGATGTGGAGTACACCGATTCAGCAGCGCAGAACAACTGGAGCAGTGTGTTTGCCAGCAGCTACCAGCCAATGCTTCGGGCGAATGCTGTTCGCAAGCAGGTCGTGCCGAACGTAAAGGGGATGGGATTGAAGGATGCTTTGTACCTGCTGGAAAATCTGGGATTAAAGGTCCAGGTAAAAGGAAAAGGAAAAGTGATTGCGCAATCAATGACGCCTGGATCCGCGTATGGCAAGGGGACGGTCGTGGTCCTGGAACTGGCGAGCTAACTATCAGGTGATTGATAACACTGAAGGACATATTATATAAGGTGAGCATCCGGTCGGTAGCGGGAAACACAGCCGTAAATATCGATGATATTCAAATTGATTCGAGAAAGGTAAGCAGGGCTGCGGTGTTTGTTGCAGTAAAAGGAGTGATGGGTGACGGTCACACGTTCATTGAAAAGGCGATAGATTCCGGTGCAGCAGCGATTGTTTGTGAGGTGATGCCGGAAACAATCAGGGAAGGTGTAACCTATGTGCAGGTGGAGAACAGTGCGGTGGCTGCCGCATACATGGCGCACAATTTTTTTGGCCAGCCATCTGAAAAACTAAAACTGGTAGGTGTTACAGGAACCAATGGGAAAACAACTATAGCGACCCTGTTGTACAAGCTCTTTACATCGTTGGGAAATAAATGCGGATTGCTAAGTACCGTTGAAAACCGCATAGGCGATACGGTTGTTGCCGCTACGCATACGACACCCGATGCCATCAGCCTGAACCGGCTGCTGAAGCAAATGGTGGACGAGGGCTGTTCACATGTTTTCATGGAGGTCAGTTCGCATGCCATTCAGCAGCACCGGGTAACAGGCCTGTATTTCGCGGGAGGTATTTTCAGCAATATCACGCACGATCACCTGGACTATCATAAGACGTTTGACGAATATATCCGGGTGAAGAAATCATTCTTTGACAGGTTACCGGCTGGCGCTTTCGCGATAAGCAACGCTGATGATAAGCGGGGAATGGTGATGCTGCAGAATACTGCTGCCCGAAAGTATTACTACAGCCTTCGAACGCTCGCCGAATTCAAAGGCAAGATCCTGGAAAATGCGTTGAGCGGCCTGGTGATGACGGTAAACGATTTGGAAGTTCATTTCCGGCTGATCGGCGAGTTCAATGCATATAACCTGCTGGCTGTATACGGTGCGGCGGTTTGCATGAATGATGACAAACAGGAAGTGCTTCGTAACCTGAGCATGTTGACCGGGGCGGAAGGAAGGTTTGACTACAGTGTATCATCCAAGCAAAGAATTATCGCCATTGTAGACTACGCACATACGCCGGATGCATTGCTGAATGTGCTGGCAACCATAAAGAAACTGAGAAAGGGACATGAACAGATAATTACAGTTGTGGGATGCGGGGGAGACAGGGATAAGGCAAAAAGGCCAATTATGGCTGAAGTGGCGTGTGAGCACAGCGATAAAGTGATACTGACAAGTGATAACCCGCGAAGTGAAGACCCTAACGAAATAATAAGGGATATGGAAGCGGGACTGGGAAGTGCGGCAAAAAGAAAATATATCGCGATAGTCGACAGGAAAGAGGCAATCAAAGCAGCGATAAGCCTTGCCAAACAGGAAGACATCATCCTGGTGGCAGGAAAAGGACACGAGAAGTACCAGGAAATAAAAGGGGTAAAAATTCATTTTGATGATAAAGAAGTGGTGCGTGAGATGTTTGAGTTGCTGGATAAGTAAGGGGTAGAACGCATAACTGGTAAAAGGGGAAGGGGAAGGAACTGGGGCGTGAAAGAGCAGGTGCCGCGCGGAAGCGTAGCGGCGAGACCAATCGGGCCAGGAAGGGATAAGGCGGATATCATTCGCCGGACCTGAATGGCTGTAATCATGTAATCGGACGGTTCGAATTATAAAAACCAAAATCAAGCAGCCAGGCCAACATGTTGTATCATTTGTTTCAATGGTTCAAACAAGAAGGATTAAAATTCCCGGGAAGTGCATTATTTGATTTCATCACTTTCCGGGTACTGTTGGCCATGTTGCTTTCGCTGGTCATCACGCTGGCATTTGGTAAAAGGCTGATCAATTTTTTACGCAGGAAACTGGCCAGCGAATCGGTAAGGGACCTGGGTTTGGTAGGTGAACAGACGAAAAGGGGAACACCCACTATGGGAGGCATTATCATCATACTGGGCATACTGGTGCCAACACTTTTGTTTGCCAACCTGAACAAGGTTTACATACGACTGATGCTGATAAGTACGATCTGGCTGGGCATTATTGGGTTTATAGATGACTACCTGAAACTGCGGGCCAAAAGGCTGGCCCAGGAAAAAGGGGAAAAATATAAAAAAGGGGACAAAGACGGACTGGCCGGATGGTTCAAGATACTTGGCCAGGTAGGGCTTGGCATAATAATCGGTGCGACGCTTTATTTCAACAGTAATGTGAAAACCTGGAGAGAGTTTACCGGTACGCCCAGCGCAGGAGATTCGACCATCAAAACAGTAACGGTAAACGGGAATGTCAGGCATTTTGTGGAAACCAAGGTGCCGGTAACAACCATTCCGTTTGTAAAAAATCATGAATTCAATTATTCAAAACTATTGCCGGAAGGCCTGAGGGACTATACATGGGTTCTTTACATACTGATAGTCATATTTATCATCACCGCGGTTTCCAATGGGGCCAATATTACTGACGGGCTGGATGGATTGGCCGCCGGAACATCTGCGCTGATTGGGGTTTGCCTCGGGATTTTTGCATACGCCAGCGGTAACTTCTTTTTCGCGGACTACCTCAATATCATGTATATCCCCAACCTTGGAGAACTTTCAATATTTATTGCGGCGATGATCGGGGCCTGCATCGGGTTCCTGTGGTATAATTCGTATCCCGCCCAGGTTTTCATGGGAGATACCGGTAGCCTGACGCTGGGAGGCATCATAGCAGCCATCGCGATCATTGTTCACAAGGAATTGCTGATACCTATTTTTTGCGGTGTATTCCTGGTTGAAAACCTGAGTGTGGTTATGCAGGTGAGCTATTTCAAATACACTAAGAGAAAACTCGGGGAAGGCAAGCGGATTTTTCTCATGAGCCCCCTGCATCATCATTATCAGAAGAAGGGATACCACGAAGCTAAAATTGTAACGAGGTTCTGGATAGTAACAATATTATGTGTGGTGCTCAGCATTGTTACGCTTAAGCTGCGGTAGTGTTTTCAGGGCTTTGAAATGCCTGACAAAATATTTCCATGAAAAGCCAACCGATACCTAAAAGAATTGTGGTGCAGATATAACTCTAATACTTATGAAAAACCTTATTCCGTACGAACCGGTGAAAGATGAGTAAAAGAATGGTCATATTAGGTGGCGGTGAAAGCGGTGTCGGCGCTGCCATACTGGCAAAACAAAAAGGAAATGAGGTTTTCCTTTCCGATGCAGGCTCTTTGAAAGAAAGTTATCGTAACGAGTTGAAGGATTCAGGGATTGATTTTGAAGAAGGGGGCCATGACGAAAAAAGGATCCTGGCCGCAGACGAGGTGGTGAAAAGCCCGGGAATTCCCGAGAAAAATGAAATGGTGAAAAAGGTAAGACAGAAGGGAATCGGCATCATCAGCGAAATCGAGCTGGCATTCCGTTTCAAAGGCGAAAGCAGGATTATTGCGATTACCGGGAGTAATGGTAAGACAACCACAACCGCGTTGACCTATCATATCTGCCGGAAGGGAGGTTTGGATTGTGCAATGGTTGGTAACATCGGCTATTCGTTCGCCAGGCAGGTTGCAACAGATCCTAAAGCGTTGTATGTCGCCGAAATAAGCAGTTTCCAGCTGGATGATATTAAGCAATTCAGGCCGGAAGTGGCCATCCTGACCAATATTACTGAAGACCATCTTGACCGTTACGAATACCGATTTGAAAATTATATCAATAGCAAATTCCGTATCACGATGAACCAGCAGGCCGATGATTATTTCATTTATTGCGCGGATGACGAAGTGACCATGAAATACATCGGCAACTACACCATTCTTTCTAACCCATTACCAATAAGCATGAAGAACGAACTAACCAAAGGAGCATTTATTAAAGACGGGGACATGTACCTGAGAACAGGAGAAGACTTTATCAGTATGAGCATCTATGATTTTGCCCTGAAGGGCAAGCATAACCAGTACAATACTATGGCAGCATGTGTAGCAAGCGCCACCATGGATATACGAAAGGAGAAGATCCGGGAGGCAGTGCAGGACTTCCAAAGCCTGGAACATCGCATGGAATATGTTTCGACCATTCGTGGCGTAGAATTTATCAACGACAGCAAAGCGACCAATGTCAACTCGACCTGGTATGCCCTGGAAAGTATGACAAAGCCTACCATCCTGATAATAGGAGGGGTGGACAAGGGAAATGATTATTCGCTAATTAGGGAAATGGTCAAGGAAAAAGTGAAGGCAATTATCTGCATGGGGATAGATAACAAGAAAATACATGAAGCATTTGCGGATGTTGTGCCCACCATGGTGGATACCGCAAGCGCTTCGGACGCGGTGCAGGCAGCCTTTCATTTTGCGACAAAGGGAGATGTAGTGCTGTTAAGCCCTGCCTGCGCAAGTTTTGATTTGTTCAAAAACTATGAAGACCGGGGCAATCAATTTAAACAGGCGGTGCGGGATCTGTAAGCGGGAAGGGAACATTGTAAACAATATTAATACGGGTCGCTGGTCAACTGGCAGTATAGCCGGGAACCGGTAGCCAACAGGTATATGGACGCAACAAGAAACATACGAATTACGGATTTTACCAATTTCAATGGTAAGAACCTGCTAAGCAACACAAAGGGAGATAAAGTGATTTGGGCGCTTGTCGTGCTGCTGGCATTGATTTCATTGCTTGCTGTGTATAGTGCTACGGGATCGCTTGCGTACAAAAATTATAAAGGCAATACGGAAGTATACCTTTTCAAGCAGGTAGCCTTCATTGTATTTGGTATCCTGGTCGTTTATTTTGCGCACCTTGTTAATTATACTATTTATTCCAAGGTTGCCCAGATCCTTTTTCTGTTGTCGATTCCCCTGCTGGCATACACCTTATTTTTTGGGGTAAGGATGAATGAAGGAAGCCGCTGGATCCGGCTCCCGATTATTAACCTGACGATGCAGACCTCGGACCTGGCGAAGCTTGCGCTGTTCATGTACCTGGCAAGGCTGCTGAGCAAAAAGCAAAACGTCATAAAGGATTTCAAAAAAGGGTTTCTTCCTGTTGTAGCGCCAGTCGCCATCACCTGTATGCTGATAGCACCGGCAAATCTTTCCACGGCATTATTGCTGGGAGCAAGTTGCATGCTTTTGCTTTTTATCGGGCGCGCAAGGACCAAACATCTTTTAATGGTCGCAGGCATTGCAATGGTTCCCATACTGATATTAATTGGTGCGGCTATTATTAGGCACAGCTCCGCTGGCAGTTCCGAGGAACTGGCAGCTGATAATGTCAAAAAACAGTCTGGCGGCCTGTTTGGCAGGGTTGATACCTGGATAGGCCGTGTGGAAAATTTCATTTATGGCGGGAAGGATGCGGACGCCGACGACATGTACCAGGTAAACCAGGCAAAAATTGCGATAGCAAAAGGCGGGATCCTGGGGGTAGGACCCGGCAACAGTACAACCAGGGATTACCTGCCGCAGGCATATAACGATTTCATTTTTGCAATCATTATCGAGGAGTATGGCTTGCTGGGAGGTGCATTCATTGTATTTATATATGTGGTGTTTCTATATCGTTGCATCCGGATTTTTAAGCGTTGTCCTTATGCGTTCGGTGCATTCCTTGCGCTCGGATTAAGTTTCACGCTGGCCATCCAGGCAGTGGCCAATATGGCGGTCACAGTAAACCTGTTTCCGGTAACCGGCGTGACGCTGCCCCTTGTAAGTATGGGAGGGACGAGTTTCATCTTCACGTGCTTATCGATTGGTATTATATTAAGCGTCGCAAGAAATGTGGAGCAATTGGAAGGTAAGGGTGTAGCAGCAACAGCCGGGGAAGGGAAGGAATAATATCATCAGTGATGGGAAAGAAGGTGATCATAGCGGGAGGCGGAACAGGCGGGCACATTTTCCCGGCAATTGCGATAGCAAATGCCCTGAAAAAAAGAGATAGCAGCCTGGCCATCCTTTTTGTGGGAGCCAGGGGGCGGATGGAAATGGAAAAAGTCCCACAGGCAGGATACGACATAAAAGGATTAGATATAGCAGGATTTAACAGGAGTTCTTTGATAAAAAATATCTGGTTGCCATTTAAACTGATAAAAAGTTTTTTCCAGGTAAGAAGAATCGTAAGGGAATTTCGACCTGATGCGGTTATAGGCGTGGGAGGTTACTCCAGTTTCCCGGTGTTGAGGTATGCACAGGCAAAAGGAATCCCGACTTTCATCCATGAATCAAACTCTTTTGCAGGCAGGTCCAATATCCTGCTGGGAAAGAAGGCGACAAAAATATTTGTGGCCACAGACGGAATGGAAACGTTTTTTCCCAGGGACAGGATAGTGGTTAGCGGGAACCCGGTCAGGGAAGCCATTTCATCTGCATCGGTAACAAGGACAGAAGGTATCAAATTCTTTTCCCTGGACCCGGCAAAAAAGACGGTCCTGGTAGTAGGGGGCAGTCTCGGGGCTAAATCAATCAACGAGGCGACTGACAAATACCTCGAAGAAATGCTTGGTAACGGATTGCAGCTTATCTGGCAAACCGGTAGGCCTTACGCGGAAAAAGCAAAAGCCCGGGCGGCTGGCAAGCCAGGTACCTGGGTAAATGATTTTATTACGAAAATGGAATATGCGTATGCGGCGGCTGATATCGTAATGGCAAGAGCAGGAGCTATGACAGTCGCGGAACTATGTGTTGCAAAAAAACCGGTACTGTTTGTTCCTTACCCGTTTGCGGCAGAAGATCACCAGACGGTCAATGCCATGAACCTGGTGAAAAAGAATGCAGCATTGATGGTAAAAGACGCAGAAGTAATGGAGAAAGGGATCCCGATGGTGATGGCACTTGCTGCTGATGAAAACAGGCAACTTGAATTAAAAGAGAATATTGCGGCCCTTGGAATCACCGATGCGGATAAACGCGTAGCAGACGAAATTTTAAAAATGATATAAACGATATTTCCTGGTTATCCGTGAATGCGGATTAGGCACGATGGTCCGATTAATACTGTCCTTATGAATCCCCCCCTTGGGGGGTTAAATGAAAACTAAAAGAACCAAAGATTCGTGAATGAACAACAGAAAAGAAACGGATTGGACAATTCACCATCAGCGGTGAAAGCTCTTTATTTTATTGGAATTGGCGGCATAGGGATGAGCGCAGTCGCCAGGTATTTTCATACCCAGGGGTGGCGCGTAAGCGGGTATGACAAAACGCCCACAGCGCTGACCAGGGAACTGGAGGCAAGCGGTATTGCTATTCACTATACCGAAAATGTGGAACTGGTACCAAAGGACGTGCAACTGGTTGTTTATACGCCTGCAATACCCGGTGACCATGCAGAATTGGTTTTTTATCGCGGGCAGGGCTACAGGGTAATAAAGCGCAGCGATGTTTTACAATTAATAACAGAAAGCTCTTTTAATATCTGCGTGGCCGGAACGCATGGAAAGACAACCATTACGACCATGACAGCGCACCTGCTTCGTGACAGCGGCTATGGATGTAATGCATTCCTGGGTGGTATTTCGGTGAACTACGGGACCAATTTCTGGGCAAATGAGCGAAATGTTTGCGTGATCGAAGCCGATGAGTATGACAGGAGTTTTTTGAAACTGAGCCCGGACATTGCAATAATCAGTTCGATGGATGCCGATCACCTGGATATATACGGAACGGCAGCAGCAGTTGAAGAGGCGTTTATTGATTTCAGCGGGAAAGTAAAGCCAGGGGGGCTTTTAATTAGCAGGTTTGGGTTGAAGAGGAACAAGGATTTTAAATCCTCCAGGCAAATTACCTATCACCTGGAAAATAGCGCGGCGGATGTATATGCTGCCAATATCCGGATGGACAACGGGGGCTACATTTTTAATGTGAAGATGGCCGGCAAAAGCCTGGAAGATGTGGAGCTGAATATGGGCGGAATGCATAACGTGGAAAATGTGCTGGCAGCTATTGCTGCGGCGAGTTCTTTGGAAATAGCGGATGACAAAATCAAGGCGGCAGTACGGTCCTTCCGGGGTGTAAAACGGCGGTTTCAGTATATCATCAAGAATGACAGGCTGGTCTTCATTGATGACTACGCTCATCACCCTGAAGAGTTGAAGGCCTTGATAAAAGGAGTGAAAACCCTGTTTGCCGGCAAAAGATGTTCGGTGATTTTTCAACCGCACCTCTACACGAGGACCAGGGATTTTGCCGATGAGTTTGCTGAAGTCCTGGAAATGGCGGACGAAACGGTGTTGCTGCCCATATACCCCGCCAGGGAAATGCCGATTGAAGGCGTAACCAGCGAAATGATCATGGAAAAGATGAAAGGGGAAAATAAATGGGTAATGACGAAAGCAGCAATTCTGGAATGGATAAATAACGATGTTAAGAACAGGAAGGACTGGGTTTTAGTGACTGCCGGGGCAGGCGATATAGATACATTAGTCGAACCAATCAGGCAAATACTAGAATAACCTCCTGCTGGCGGGAGGGATTGAAATAAAATCAGTGGTTATGGATACCAAGAAAACGATTCGGAAAATGGTCCTCGCGGTGGCAATCGCCATGGTGGGTTTGGGATCGCTCATTCTCCTGGTTGCCGCAATCAGCGACAAGAAAAAGGGGCAGTGCAGGGACTACAAGATCACTGTTAAGTCGAAACGATCGGACATGTTCCTTGACAATAAGGACGTTTTCAGGCTCCTGTCACTGGCGACGGGTGGAAATGTAAAAGGGCAACAGGTTTCAGCCATCAACACCCGCAGGCTCGAAGCCATCCTTGAGAATAATGCCTGGATAGGAGATGCCCAGCTATATTTTGATAACAGCAATGTCTTATATGTAGCGGTTACTGAAAGGGAGCCAATTGCGCGCCTGTTTACGCAAGGAGGCAGTTCGTTTTATATCGACAGTAATATGAAAAGGTTGCCGCTGTCAGAAAAGACGAGTATCAGGGTTCCTGTATTTACGGGCTTCCCGGACAAGAAGGTGCTCTCAGGGAAAGACAGCCTGCTATTGGCAGATGTAAAAAAGGTCGCCCAGTTTATCGATGCAGATCCTTTTTGGACTTCCCAGACTTCTTCAGTCGATATAAGTGGCGAACGCGCTTTTGAGCTCATACCCGTGGTGGGTAACCATATCGTCAGGATAGGTGATGCAACGGACCTGGATAAGAAATTTCATCGCCTGTTCCTGTTTTACAAATCGGTGTTGAGCAAAACCGGTTTTGATAAGTATAAAATAGTTGACGCGCAGTTTGATGGCCAGATAGTCGCCATGCAAAAGGCAGAAAATAAGAATGCATTTAACAAGGACCAACTGCGTCAGAATGTGCAAAAACTGATAAAGCAATCACTCGAAGTACCCGCTGATACGCTGGTAACTGCAAAAAATATCGTTACGAATGCCGTTTTACAAAATACTGATGATCGGCCGGCGCTGAATCCTGATGCCGGCCCCAATCAACAAGCTTCCAGTCCCAACCCTTTGAAACTTTCTGTAAAATCCGATCCTGAGAAAAAAACAAATTTGAAAAAAGCGCCGGCCGTTAAAACCGCCAAGGCCACCATGCCGAACAAAAATTAGTGAAACCAGGAAAGGTGATGAAATGAAAAACAGGTGGAATAGTTGCGTTGATGCAGCCAGGCATCGGCAGGACTTTAACAGCTGGAGTCGGCCTGCCAGGAAAAAGATTGCAGCAAACAAAATTGTATAAAGTTTCAAACATCAAAACAGGGAACAACAACTAAAACACATAGACTATGAACAACGAGCAACCAATAATCGTAGGCCTCGACATCGGCACCACCAAGATTGCAGTCATTGCCGGCCGGAAAAATGAATTCGGTAAACTTGAAATTCTGGGCTTTGGCCGTGCCAACAGCAACGGGGTCAAGCACGGACAGGTGCTGAATATTGATGAAACCATCAAAGCAATAAGGACGGCGCTGGAAAACTGTTATGCTTCCAATCCGAACCTCGAGATTGAAGAGGTTTACGTCGGTATCGCGGGACACCATATTAAAAGCCTCCAGACGAGGGGCGATATTGTCCGGCAGCATACCGACGAAGAAATAACACAAAGGGAAATAGACCAGCTGATTGCTGACCAGTACAAGACGTATATTCCTGCCGGCGACCAGATCATTGACGTGATCCCGCAGGAATTTGCTGTCGACAATTTCCAGAATATCCCCAATCCAATCGGTTACGGGGGCGTAAAGGTTGGTGCGAACTTCCATATTATAACGGGGGACAAAAACGCAATCCGCAATATTAACCGGAGTGTAGAAAAAGCAGGTTTACATTCCAAGGACCTGGTATTGCAGCCACTTGCTTCTTCAGCAGCAGTAATGGGACAGGAAGACCTGGAAGCAGGCGTTGCTATCGTAGATATAGGGGGCGGTACGACAGACCTCGCCGTGTTTTACGAAGGCATCCTGAAACATACGGCAGTCATCCCATTTGCCGGGGAAAATATTACCAATGATATCAAGACAGGCCTCGGCGTCCTGAAGACACAGGCGGAACAAATGAAGGTTCAGTTCGGAAGCGCCCTTGCCAACGAGGCTAAAGGGAATGCCTATATCACCATACCGGGATTGCGCGGCATGCCAGCCAAAGAAATCAGTGTTAAAAACCTGGCCAACATTATACAGGCGCGCATGAGCGAAATAATGGATTTCGTAACCTATCATTTGAAACAGGTCGGATTGGACAACAGGACCCTGAATGGCGGTATCGTATTGACCGGCGGCGGATCGCAACTGCGCCACCTGATCCAGCTGACCGAATATGCCACCGGGCTGAATGCAAGAATTGGTTTTCCCAACGAACATCTGGCAGGGGGCCATATTGAGGAACTGGCCAAGCCAACCTACTCCACCTGTATTGGCCTTATCTTAAAAGGCTATGACGATTATGAGCATAACCGCAAGAAGTTCGAAACCGAATTCAGGAAAGTAGAAGTGCCTGATACACTTAAACGAGTCGCTGAAGAAGAAAAGGAAGAAGTAATTGTGGAAGAAATGATAAGCGAAGATAAGGTGAGACAACGCAAGGGGCTCAGCAATTTCTGGGGCAAATTCAAAGATGGCATCATTGATTTGTTCAAGGAGGAAGAAGATCGCGCCCTTTAAATGTTAATTGCCGGGTATTCAATTTTTAAAAAACAGTTCTTTATAAAACACTAACCTAAATTCAAACAGCTATGACAGTTTTTCCTTGAGCGATTGTCATGGCCTAAATTCAATCACTATGATTCATTTTGATTTGCCGAAGGAACAATCTTCCATCATTAAAGTTATCGGCATCGGCGGGGGTGGGAGTAACGCAGTGAATTTCATGTACAGCCAGTCAATTGACGGTGTAAACTTTATCATCTGCAATACAGATGCGCAGGCGATTGCCCTGAGTAACGTGCCGAACAAAATTCAGCTGGGGCCGCATTTGACACAGGGCCTGGGAGCGGGTGCGAACCCGGAGATAGGCCGGCAGGCAACCGAGGAATCGCTGGAGGAAATAAAACGGATACTGGAAGTAAATACGAAGATGGCTTTTATAACGGTAGGTATGGGCGGCGGTACCGGTACAGGCGGAGCTCCTATCATTGCCAAGATCTGTAAAGACCTGGGCATCCTGACGGTGGGCATCGTGACAACACCGTTTAATTATGAAGGCAAGAAGCGCCAGCTGCAGGCGGAAGAAGGAATCAAGAACCTGAAACAATACGTCGATACATTACTTGTCATTAGTAATGACAAGTTGCGTCACCAGTTTGGAAACCTGAAAATGCGGGAAGCATTTGAAAAGGCAGACAATGTACTTGCGACAGCGGCCAAATGTATCACGGATGTTATTAACAGTACGGGTCAAATCAATGTCGATTTCGCAGATGTTTGCACGGTCATGCGCAACGGAGGAGTGGCCATTCTTGGTAATGCTGCTGCTGCGGGCGATAATCGGGCACAAAAAGCGATTGAAGAGGCACTGAACTCACCCCTGCTTAATGATAATGATATAAGGGGTGCCAAATGGATTTTGATCAACATCAATTCATGTGAAGGCGAACATGAGTTCACCATGGATGAGGTGGAAGTAATACAAAGCCACCTGCTCAGCCAGGCTGGTGAGAACTCGGATGTGATTATGGGGCTGGGCTATGATAATACCCTGGGCAACAAGCTCGGCATTACCCTTATCGCTACGGGATTCCAGTATAAGGATCCTTTTGCAAAAAGGGCTGTCAAGAAGGATGAGCCAAAGTCGGAAGAGAAAATCCTGATGATGCTGGGAGCATCCGATGAAAAGCTGCCCGCGGTAAAAAAGCCGGAAGAAAAACCTGCGCCGGTAAGCGAAGACCTGCTGGCACCGAAACTGGTAAATACGCTGGTCGTAGGGGATGCCCTTTCGCTTATTGACAGCAGTGACGATGTGGTGCGACTGACGGAAGAGCCTGTCTCACCGGTCAGTGAGGAACCAAGCACCATCATCCACTGGGAGCTGAAAATGGAGGAACCAGTTATAAATAGCACGGTAGTTCCGGAGAATCGTACAAATACTGTTGATAAAAAACCGGAGGTCAAAGCCAAGGAGGAATTAATTTCGAAACCGTTTACAGCTACTCCGAAAGAAAATTCCAAAGAACAAGTTAGCAAGCAAAAAAATATTGCCGTTTCCATGCCGTCAAGTGCGGGTGGATACCTGGCAAGACCGTCCAATATTTACGCAGCAGAATCGAAAGCAGAGGTAAAAACTACCAACCAGCCGTCTGCAGAAGAACCGGTTTCGCACACAGCTGTTACACCAACAGGGGATGCAATCCCCGACATGCAACTGGTAGAGCGGAATGACATTCCGGCGGCGGATATGCCGTTAGCCCACCAGGCTCAAACACCGTTGAACGATACTGTTGAGGAGGCCGCAGAGCGGAACGAAACAGGCGATCAGCAACGTAAGGCGGCCGAACGACTGCAGAAATTGCGTAATTTGTCGTTCAATGTAAATGCAGCCGACCCCAATAATGAGTTTGAAACCGTGCCGGCTTATATCCGCCGCAACATGGAATTGTATAATACATCCTCCAATGTTGAGAACTTCTACAGCAATTACCAGGTAAAGACAGACGAAAATAATAACACGCAAATCAGTACTATCAACACATTTCTTGATGGTAAAAAACCTGATTAAAAATACTTGTGCGAACCCTCGGTGAAAATGACACAAGTTTTCGTCCCCATGAAACCGCCTAAGAATAGGCTTGTGTTTTTCTAGTTGTTTCCCTCCCGGTTTTCTCCGGGAGGGTTTTTTTCGTACAGGGAAAAATAAATATCATCTCCTGGCTATTGCTTGCTTTGACAGGCGGGAACTACCTTTGGCAGGCCTGCTTCAATCTTACCGGGCACGGCTTTCGTTGGATCCACCGGCCAGGAAGTTTGCCGCGATGAAATGAATTATATAAGTTGTATTTAAATGGCCACTATTCTAATTACGGGAGGAACGGGGTTAATTGGTAAGGCGCTTACCAGGGAATTACTTTACAAGGGGTTCCAGGTGATAATTCTTACGCGTGATACTGACAGGAAGACGGTAGCCACTCCCGGGCTTAGTTTCGCGGGGTGGAATATCGGTGAAGGAAAGATTGATACTGGTGCCATCGCTAAGGCGGACTATATCATTCACCTGGCAGGAGCTGGTGTTGCAGACAAAAGGTGGACAGCAAACAGAAAGGCAGAAATCGTGGACAGCCGTGTAAAATCTGCTGAATTAATTGCCAGGGCGCTGAATGAGAACAAGAACGACGTCAAAGCTGTTGTGAGCATTTCAGGAATTGGCTGGTACGGTCCTGATGCCAGGCCCGGCGAGCGGCCCTTTGTTGAGACGGATCCGCCTTACACCGATTTCCTTTCACAAACCTGTAAACAATGGGAGGGAAGTATTGCTGCTGTGACGCAGTTCGGTAAGCGGCTTGTCATACTCCGGACCGGTATTGTGCTGGCCAATGAGGGAGGCGCGTTTGCTGAATTCAAAAAGCCGCTGAATTTCGGGATTGCTACGGTACTTGGAAACGGGAAGCAGGTTGTTAGCTGGATCCATATCGATGACCTTGTCAGGCTGTTCATTTTTGCGCTCGAAAACCAGGGTATACAGGGTGTATACAATGCCGTGGCGCCCATGCCGGTTACCAACCAGGAATTAATATTACGGCTCGCCAGGCAGCGACAGCGTTTTTATATTCCCGTGAAAGTGCCTGCGTTTGTATTGAAGGCAGTGCTCGGTGAAATGAGTATCGAAGTGCTGAAAAGCGCTACGGTAAGCTGCCAGAAAATACAATCCGCCGGGTTTACGTTTCAGCATCCTTCCATAAAATCGGCTATCGGGCAGTTGACCGGCTCCGGAAAGCCGGGAAGTGAATGACCTTATCGCTCAATTTCCCGGTGGCTTTGGTGATAGACATTGGTAAACTCACCCAGGATTGCCCTTCCATCCCGGAATTTCAGGCGGTGTAACCTTAAATTGTCAATATCTGTATTTCTTACCCTGCGGTAGATCGGGTGCATGGTTCCTCCTTTTTGCCCCGCAGGTATGGAAGGGTCATACTGATATTGCGGATCAACCAATGTGCCCCTTGGATACATGATCCCGGGCATACCCTGTCCACGGATGTCGAGATCGGCGGGGTGGTCTAGGCCAAGCGTATGACCGAATTCGTGAGCAGCGGTCGTCGACCCCTTGTATAAGTTTTCCAGCAGGAAATACCCGCTGTTGCAGCCAAGGCCATCCACAAAGGAAATGTTTCCAATTGCAAAATCTTCCACCCGGAAGTAGTTATTGCGCGGGTCGAGGTTCTGGTAGATGTCGATTGGCGTAATAGCCGGCTGGAATGAAGAATTAACCCGGAAGATAACCTGCCAGGAACGCCCATTCAATTGCAGCATTCCTCTACCCTCATTCCACATGGTTTCAATTTCATCGCGCATGGATTCAGTTACAGCTTCGCTGGCCAGGTTCCCATAGGTAATGATATGGGAATGGATGATTAACTGGTTTCCGGCTGCAAGTTCTGCTTCGCCCATTTTAATTGCGGTGAATTGAGGCTCAAAGATTGGACTTTTTGCCGCTTTTGAGAAGTTAATTATAGCGAGGGGATGACGAAGGCCTCGTTTCATAGGAAGAACCGCGCAATCCCGCAGCGCTGATAAATGTTAAAAAAAATCTAACAAAAATAGGCACGCAACGGAACTGCATAACCGCTTGTCAATCTGGCAAGCGACTATTAGACCTTATGTTATGAAAAGAAATGGCAGGCAGTTTCTTTATTGTATTCTGTTGGTAGCAATAGCTGGTATTTCGTGCAGGAAGGACAGCGGGCAAATTCCGCCACCGGTTGAAAAGAAATACCAGCTTGTTACAACAGGAACTTTGTTTGATCCTGTTACCCATAAGTACGAGCCCTTCTGCTGGATTGATGAAGAGCGCTTCCCGCTCGAACTTTCCGGGAGCGCCCAGGGATTTCCATATGGCATTGAAAAACGGGGGAGTGATTTGTATGTGGCAGGTGGCTACCAGGCACAGCATCCCGTTTCAGGTGCGCTGGTTTTGATGCCGTGCTATTGGAAAAACGGTGAAAAAATAGATTTACCGGTAGAAGGGCTTTCTTTTTACGAACGCTGCGGCGCGGTTGATTTAAAATGGTTCAATGGCGCTATCTATATTATCGGCGATGCCGATTTTAAACCACTCATCTGGAAAATCAGGCCTGGACTATCACCAGAGATAATTCCAATTACTTATGACAATACGGTGCTCGATGTCCGGAAGGGCAGTAACCTTGAATTATTCAATGAACGCCTCTATGTCGCGGGCAGCTTGAAAAGAGAAGAGGATGGGCTACCTGTTTTCACTGCGGGTTATTGGGAAATCGGAACTGACGATAAGTCAAAATTTCACATCATCGAAGACGGCCTGGCTTATGCGTTGTGTTTTGGAATTACAGTATCGTCAAACGGCCTTTTTATCGTTGGAGAGTACGGGACATCGCCGAACACCGCAAAACCTGTAATCTGGACCGCCGCGGGCCACCTGCCTGTTTCGGCGCGACTCAATGCAAGTTATCAGCGGCTGAATGAGTCAGTCATTGACCCGGCCGGCAACCTATACGTCAACGTGCTGGATATAGAGCAATACCAGCCCCTGGTTTGGAAACTTCCTGTCCATGCGGGTGATTATGCGCCGATAAAGCCTGAAGTGCCGGCGGGCGCCCGGGGGTTCTGCCATAACCTGTCGTCAGTTGATAATAAAATCGGCTATACTTATTCGTATGAGCTCGCGGCAGGACAGCATGTTGCCGCAACTGTTTTTAATGGGAAGTCAGTCAGCCTGGAACTTAGCAACAGCCCATTTCCTTATTTACACCGGACAAGCATATTTCTATTATAATTTTCATGGCAGGATTTGGTGAAGTACAAAGGGTAGTCAGCTGACTACCCTCTTGTTTTTCTCTCGTGTTATAGTGATCGGCTTCAATTGCGTATGGGTTTTCCTCCTTTCAGGACACTTTGTATCCTTTCCAGTGTTTTCTTCTCAGCGCAGAGAGAAAGAAACGCCTCTCTTTCCAGGTCCAGTAAATATTGTTCAGACACCAGGCTTTGTTCAGTCAGGTCGCCACCGCACATCACATAGGCGAGCTTCTTTGCTACAACAACGTCGTGATCGGTAGCGTAGTTAGCGCGCCACATCCCGTTGATCCCGGCATACAAAGCTCCCAGCGCAGAACGCCCCAGCACTTTTACGTCAGTGCGTTGCACAGGCGTTACATAGCCACTGTCATAAATCTCCAGCACTGATTTTTTTGCTTCGGCGATCCTGCGGTTCTGGTTGATAACTATTTCATCGAGGCCTTTGCGATAGACGCCGATATCAAAACCTTCCTGGGCCGAGGTGGCCACTTTTGCAGTAGCAATAGTCAGGAAGCGGTTTTTTAAGGTGATGGTTTCCGGCTCATCTTCATGCATTTCATCGCAGGCCCGTAAGGCAAACTCCTTGGTGCCGCCCCCACCGGGAATAAGTCCCGTCGCCAGTTCGACAAGACCGGTATACGTTTCCGCGGCCGGGCAACATTTATCGGCATGGAGGCTCAGCTCGCAGGCTCCTCCCAACGCAAGCCCATGCGGCGCTACTACGACTGGTATGGAGGAATAACGGACACGCATCATCGTGCTTTGAAATGCACGGACGGCCATATCCAGTTCATCATAGTCCTGGTCAATGGCAAGCATGAAAATCATACCGACATTGGCGCCGGCAGAAAAGTTTGCCCCCTCGTTCGCTATTACCAGTCCCTTAAACTCTTTTTCTGCTTTTTCAATTCCGGCCTGTATGCCGCTCAGCACGTCGCCACCTACTGTACCCATTTTGGTGGCCCATTGCAGGCCCAATACATCATCGCCCAGGTCATACAAACGGCAGCTTCCGTTTTTCCAGACCACGCGGTCCTGGTAATTACTCATTATCAGGAACGCATCACCGCCGGGCAGCGGCTTGTATGTTTTGGTGGCCGGGTCGTAACAAAGCCTTTTGCCGTTTTCGAGTTTATAAAAGGTCTTATGGCCACCCGCAAGCATTTCTTCCACCCAGGGGGCTACCGCGTAGCCTGCGGATTTCATGGCTTCAGTCGTTTTTGCAACGCCCAGCAAATCCCAGTTTTCAAAAGCCCCGATTTCCCATCCAAAACCGGCCATCATAGCGTCATCCACCCGGTACAACTCATCGCTTATTTCCGGGATACGGTGAGAGATGTATGAAAACAACCCATAATGAAAATGCCGGTAGAATTCCCCCGCTTTATCCTGTGAACCGACCAGCATTTTCAAGCGCAGGTTGAGATCGTCAATGGGCTTGGCGGCATCTACGCTTGCAAACTTTGGTTTCTTGCGTGGCTCATATTCAAACGTTGCAAGGTTTAGCGTCTGGATATCAGTTTTACCGTCAGGCGTTTTTATTTTTTTAAAGAATCCCTGGCCGGTCTTATCGCCAAGCCGGTTGCTGGTTACCATCTTTTCAAGCCAGGCGGGGATAATGAAGGTGTTTTTTGCTTCGTCGCCCGGGCAGTTTTCATAAACGCCCCGGGCCACTTTTACCAGCGTGTCAATACCGACGACGTCTGCTGTCCTGAACGTCGCCGATTTTGGCCGGCCTATAATAGGGCCGGTCAGCGCATCAACATCGTCGATGCCGAGGCCCATTTTTTCAATCAGTCCAAATATTGCCATAATGCCAAAAACACCGATGCGATTGGCAATAAATGCAGGAGTGTCCTTACACAGGACGGTTGTTTTACCTAAATGCAAATCTCCGTAGTGCAAAAGGAAATCGACTATTGCAGGATCTGTATCCGGCGTCGGGATAATTTCAAGCAGCCGCAGGTAACGCGGGGGGTTAAAAAAATGCGTTCCGCAGAAATGTTTTTTGAAATCGTCTGTCCTGCCCTCGCTTAGCATATGAATCGGAATGCCGGATGTATTGGATGTAATAAGGCTTCCTTTTTTCCTGAACTGCTCAACCTTTTCATATATAGCCTTCTTGATATCCAGCCTTTCCACCACCACTTCGATCACCCAGTCGCAGGCTGAAATATCTTTCATGTTGTCGTCAAAATTGCCGGTGGTTATTCTTTTTACTACGTCTTTATTAAAAACCGGGGAAGGGCTGCTTTTGATGGCGGCAGCCAGGGCGTCATTGACGATTTTATTTCTTGTTTTTTTATCCGCGCTCTCAACGGCTTCTTTGGGCACCATGTCAAGCAGTAAAACAGGCAACCCTATTCCCGCGAAGTGACAGGCTATACGGGAACCCATAACGCCGCTCCCCAATACAGCCACTCTTTTGATGACGCGTTTCATATGCAAAGGATTATAGCTCCAAAATTAGTTAGCTAAACAACTATTGATACCGAAGATAGCATAAAAACAGGGGAAGTTGAAAGTAATTCACCGGAAACTGTCCTAAAAAAAGCTCAGTTAACACCCTTGATGAGCCCGTCGGTCCATTTTATGAAGAACAACTTTTTGTTTTCAAAATAATCAAGGTTCATGGATTGTTTGCTGATAACCGGCTCGATGTTAAACTCCCGGAACACGTTAAATTCTTTGCGCATAATGTTGGCAGCCAGATCGGATTTGTATTTTATAAGGAGTTTGGAAAAGCGCCATACAGCTTCGTAGCCCCTCATGACCATATCACTGGGGCGGGCATACATTTTTGTCGCAAAATAATTGGTCAGGCTGACGCTCACCCGGTCGGTTCTCGCGTTATAGAAAGGCGTTGAATAAACAATTTCGAGCCCTTTGAATTCAGGCCTGCTGAAGTCTTTGCTGATATTGTCGAACGTGGGCATGCCAAACAGGGCAACAGGGTATTGCTTTGCGATGGATGCGAGCTGGACGGCCAGTCGCCTTCCGAAATTTTCATCCAGGCTTCCGGCAATGACCAGGGTCTTTCTTGTGCTATCCAGGGGTTTTTTTAACTGGTTCACGGAGAAACTGTCGACCAGGTCAATGTACCTAATCTTTAAAGGGACCGACGAAGTTGTTTTGCCTGCCTCGTCGAAATAGCTTTTTATCAGGTCTTCCATCTGTCCCTTCTTCCTGACCACAACAATTTCATAAAGCGGGTAATTTTTTTGTATGTATTTGTAAATGCTCTCGGCATGTGTCTTTAACGTGGGGTTGAGCATTACGAAATAGGCATTGTTGTTCACACCCCCGTCGATGGGCAGGTTTACATTTACAAAGGGAACTTTTTTAAGGGCTGCCGCATACGCAAATGTCCCAAGCTCCTGCCCGGAGCAATGTGCAATAATTAATTCGACGCTGTCCAGTTCGGGGCTCTTCAGCATTTCGGAGACAGGTTTCTGCGAGGAACGGGTATCGTAAATAAACACTTCAAGCGGAGACCCTTCATTTGCCATTGAATCGAGTGCAAGCTGAGCGCCTTCATAAAATTCCAGGCCCGGATTGATGAACTTTGGAAAGGTTTTATCGTAACGGTAATTGTAGACAGCATCAAATGCGGAATCCAGGTAAAGCGGGGCGAAGATGGCAATCTTATGTTTGACGGTAACAGAGTCATTTTGTGCAAATGAAAACTGCTCTTTTCCGATAAAAAATAAAAAGAAAATCAGGCCAGGGATTCGTTTCATTTCATCAAAATCATTTTGTCCAGGAAATCGAAATTGCCGCCGTTTCTTATTCCCACTCAATCGTTGCCGGTGGCTTGCTGCTGATATCATATACCACCCGGTTAATACCTTTTACATTATTTATGATGTCGCTCGACACTGAGGCCAGGAAATCATAAGGCAGGTGCGCCCAGTCTGCGGTCATTCCGTCGACACTGGTAACCGCCCTCAGGGCCACCGTAAATTCATAGGTTCGTTCATCTCCCATCACACCGACGCTTTTTACAGGTAACAAGATTGTACCAGCCTGCCAAACCGTTGCATAGAGATGGTGGTCTTTGAGGGCCTTAACATATAAATAATCAGCTTCCTGGAGCAATTTTACTTTTTCTTCCGTTATCTCCCCCAGGATGCGGATGGCCAGTCCGGGGCCCGGGAACGGGTGACGGTCAATCATTTCGGAAGGAATGCCCAGTTCGCGACCTACTTTTCTTACTTCATCTTTGAATAAATAGCGAAGGGGTTCTATCAGCCCCATATGCATTTTTTCCGGCAGACCGCCGACATTATGATGTGATTTGATGGTGACGGAAGGGCCGTGCACGGAAACGCTTTCAATCACGTCGGGATAAATAGTGCCCTGGCCGAGGAGTTCTATCCCCTCCAGTTTGGCAGCTTCTTCCTGGAATATGTCGATGAAAAGTTTCCCGATAGCCTTTCTTTTTGCTTCGGGATCCGATTTTCCTGCAAGGTCTTTATAAAACCGCTGCCTGGCATCCACGCCTTTCACATTGAGTCCAAGTTTAGCGTAAGTCTCCAGGACCGTTTCAAATTCATTTTTACGAAGCACTCCATTGTCCACAAAAATGCCGAAGAGGTTGCCCCCGATGGCTTCGTGGATTAGTGTAGCAGCTACCGTGGAGTCCACGCCGCCGCTGAGTGCCATAATGACCTTCCGGTTGCCAATTTGTTTTTTTAACGACGCGACAGTGTCAGTTATAAAGTGAGCGGGCGTCCAGTCCTGGCTGCAGCCGCAAATATTGACCAAAAAGTTATGCAGTATTTTTTTGCCTTCCGTGGAATGGTACACTTCCGGATGGAACTGCAGTCCATAAAGCGCTTTGGCGTCTGCGCCGTTTTTTTTGAAGGCAGCGATTGGAATGCTTTCAGTCGTAGCCAGTAATTCAAAACCTTTCGGTAACTCCAGTATGGTATCAGCGTGGCTCATCCATACCTGGGAGCTTTTAGAGATGTCTTTGAGCAGTACATCTTCTTTCTGTTTCTGTAAAATGGCACGACCATACTCCCGTTTGTTGCTTTTTTCCACTCTTCCGCCGAAACGTTTGGCCGTAAGCTGCGCACCATAACAGACCCCCAGTACCGGCACCTGCTTAATAAAGCTTTGTACATTGGTGTCGGGGGCATTTTCGTCATTAACGGAAAAAGGCGAGCCGCTCAGGATAATGCCTTTCAGGCCTTCTTCAAACTGGAATGACTGGTGATAGGGGATGATTTCACAATAAACATTGGCTTCACGTACAGCCCTGGCAATCAATTGGGTATATTGGGAGCCAAAATCAAGAATCAGAATTTTTTCCGTCATAGATGCTGCGAAGGTAAATTAAACGGCCGGGAGTTGAATCCAATGGATATTCACGTCCGGCGGACCGGGTGTTCATAAACCAGGGCCTGCCATCTGCGCTGCTTTTGCCCGAACAGGCTGTAACCTCCGGCACTTACCGGTAGTCATATGATTGAAAAGGAAGCGTATACAAAAAAACAAGACTATTTATGAAGAAATTTATGGTGACTACAACGTTACTGATTGGTATGGCAGGCGTAGCTGGCGCGCAATGCGACAAAACCCTGAAGCTGGATGTCGAGAAAATATACACGGTGGGGCCCGATAATTCAGAGGGGAAAAACCTGAATGCAGGCGGGACGGTCACAATCTCCAGGGACAGCATTCACGTTATTATGCTCTGGGACGACGGTAACTCGACAGACGTAAAAGGGCTGATCAAAAAAACAGAATGCAAAATGAATGCTGACTATTCAGAAGGATTTATTGACATTGTTGCTGACGCTGTACTTAGTGCACGGGGCAATTCGAAATCCGACAAGATGTTCTTTACAGTGGTCAGCAGTAAGGGAGCTATGAAAATATACGGGGTCCCGGAAAGTGACATCAACGACAAACTTTGCTTTGTAATCAAAAACAGGGAAGTGTTGAAAAATTGAGGTGGCGATGGCTTGTAAATTGTATTTTTGACGACCCAACCTTCAGCCATAAAACGCTTAAACCATGAAACGGATTTTCTTCGCCCTGCTATTGGGCTACATCTTTATTTCTTCCTGTCGATTTATTGAAGGCCGCACTATTAAAGGGGATGGAAGGGTTTCGTCTTCCGAAAGAACAGTTACGGGATTTACAGGAGTGGAAACCCGTGGTTCCATTGATTTGGAAATTGCCCAGGGAGACTACAAGGTCACCGTGCAGGCTGATGGCAATATCATCCCGGAAATTCTAACGGAAGTCAGTAACGGCAAACTTGTGGTTCGCTTTAAGGATGATAACCTGGGTTATAATTTTACGACTGCTAAAGTATACGTAACGGCCCCAACATTAAATGAGATACATTCCAATGGTTCGGGCAATGTAAAAAGCAATGGAAAAATTGCTGATGCAAGTAAACTGGAGATCGGGACCGGGGGAAGCGGTAATATCGAACTGGAGGTAGAAAGCCCGGTCGTAGAAGCGGAATCATCCGGTAGTGGTAACATTTCCCTCAAAGGGCAAACCAGGGATTTTACCTCCGAGACCAGGGGCAGCGGCAATGTCGAGGCTTATGATCTAAAGGCTGAATCCGTGAAATCGACTATATATGGCAGTGGGAATACCAACGTCGCTGCCACAGTTAAATTAGAGGTTTCCATTTTCGGAAGCGGCAATGTCAGTTATAAGGGAAGCCCGTCGATATCTTCGCAATCGTTGGGTAGTGGTAATGTTAGTTCCGCCAACTAGAAATCGTACAAAAGAAAAGAATACTTTATAACAACTTTGCGTATAAAAAATGAAATGATATGAGAAAACTTTTATTGCTTCTTTGTATCCCTGCCATGTTGCTTGTTTCCTGCCGTGAAATGTTCGGCAAAAGGGTGCGCGGGGATGGAAATATCACGACCGATACCCGCAATGCCGGTTCTTTCACCGCCGTTGAAGTAAGCGGGTCAATCGATCTTTATGTAAAGCAGGATCCCACTGTTTCTGTAAAAATTGAAGGGGACGCTAATCTCCTGCAGTATATTGACACCTACACGGAGGGGGATAGGCTGATCGTCACGACCAAGCACGGATATAACCTTAATCCATCACGCGATATCAAGGTATATGTTTCTGCCCCCGTCTTAAAGAAATTGGGCGCTTCCGGCGCCTGCGACATTTTCAGCGAAAACCAGCTTGTTTCCACGGAGAATTTTTCAATCGATCTGAGCGGCTCCTGTGACGCCAAAGTAGATGTGAAAGCCCCGAAGGTGGAGACAGACCTTTCAGGTGCCTGCAGCGTGCAGTTGAAAGGAGAGACAAGGGAGCTGAGTGCCGAAGGATCAGGAAGTGTTTCCTTTAAATGCTTTGATTTGCTGGCAGAAAATGTGGACGTGGATATTTCCGGTGCGGGCGATGCGGAAGTATACGCCAGCCAGAAACTGAGCGTGGACGTAAGTGGCGCGGCAGGTGTAAAATACAAGGGCAATGCTGCTGTCAGCCAAAGCGTTTCCGGCGCCGGCAGTGTTAAAAAAGTCGATTGATCGTTGAATTTAATAAAGATTTTGATCCCTGCTTCCGGCGGGGATTTTTTTTGGATTAATTTTCGCATACCTTTCTGAAACATTTTTATGGGCAACGGATCCAACAGTAATCCATTAGGCGATATTCTCATCGGCGTCTTCGGCCTGCTCCTGGCTGTACCATTATTTTTCCTGGCGCATAAACAATTGCCGGTCATGGACCTCCCTTTCCGGATTGACCGTATCATACTGTTCATGGTAATTATTTTACTGCTCTTACTGGTCCTGCGGCTGTTCAGGACAATTATCACCATTGGTTTTTTTGCCGCGATAGTCTGGCTGGGTTACGGGACCTATACCGGTGGATATGGATTTGCAGAAGTATACAAGGACGCGCGCGCTTTTATTTATACCCTGCAAAATGACCCTAACGCTGAAATGCTTACGCTGACGGAAAAGGAAGCTATCCCGCACCAGCAGGAATTAATCGCTGCGATGGATTTTAACGCTACGCAGGTCAGGAATTTCGCGGTTGACGCAACCAACCAGTATTTTAAGGAAGCGCAGCAGAAAAACCCTGATTACAGGAATATCATACAATGTTTTGCCATTTTCAAAAAAATAAACAGCAGCTGGAATTATGTTGATGATCCCCAGGGCAGGGAATATTTTGCACGGGCGAGTGAATCCACCAGGCTGCTTGCAGGTGACTGCGATGACCATGCGATACTCATGGCTTCCTGCATTAAAGCGATAGGCGGCAGGCCGCGACTTATTCATACGACTGCACACATTTACCCGGAACTTTTCATTGGAAGTAAAAACGATTTGGAAAGGATCAACTACCTGGTGAAACAGCAATTATTTGCGGAGGAAAGTAAAGACCATGACCTGCACTACCACGAGGATAAAGAAGGGGTCTGGCTGAATTTGGATTACACCCGGCATTACCCCGGGGGGGATTTCATGGCAGAACCGGTGCTCGGTGTCCTCTATCCCTGAACAGGCGCTACAGGCTTACCAATTTTACGCGTATCGTAATGTCGCGGTTTCTCCCTTTGTCATCAGTACACGAAATTTTTACCGGCCCTTCCTGCGGCACAAAAAATTGTTTCTCCCGGGCAGGGGAGGCCTTGTAGAACTTATCATTGATATACCAGTATACCTTGCTGACATCGTTTGCTGTTTTGCAAACCAGTTGCAGGGGCTCAGGATTTTTGCGGCTGATGAGATATTCGGTCCCGTTGGAAGGTGATGTTATCTGCGGGCCGTTCCCTTTAAAAATTAACTCGCATTCGGGATTGTGCGGCGGTATTTTTTCATAAGCAACGCCGTTTTCACTGAAGTATGCCTGCATTTCAGGCTCCACCACGCGGTACCATTTCTTTTTGTATCCGGAGACGGGAGCGCAGGACTTGCAATAGCTGATCCTGCCATCGGCGGAAATCATTATTTCCTGCCTGTTACTGCAAACCTTTGAAGATGACACAAGTGGAATAAAATAATCCAGGACAATGCTGGTGCAGTTTTCCGCAGGTACCAGCCCTGTTTCGCTGCAAACCTGCCTTGCATCGCAATCTTCCGGCCTGGTGAACCATTCTTCATCACTGTCATAATCGATGGTGTTGAAAATTTTGAACAACAGGGGAGTTGCAATATTGGCACCACTCAAATCCGGTACGCCTGCGCCGGAGAAGTTGCCGGCCCAGACTCCCACGGTATAACTTTTATTGTAACCGATACTCCAGGCATCCTTCCTTCCGTAACTCGTCCCGGTTTTCCAGGCAATCTTTGGCATATGTTCGGTTGCCTGCCAGTTTATAGGAAAGTCAGGACGGTTTATTTTAGAGAGGATTTCGTTAAGCATGTAGCAAGCGGCGGGACTGATAAGCCTAATTTTTTTTTGTGCGCTGTCGGCAGGGGTATAGGAAGGAGGGACATAAACACCATCATTGGCAAAGGAAGAAAATAGCCCGGTGAGTTCTTCCAGGGTCGTTCCGCAACCTCCGAGGATCAGGGAGAGGCCCAGCTTGTTCCTGTCTTTTTGTACCTGCCTGAAATTGCAGAGGGCCAGTTTTTGCACCAGTTTTTCGTAACCGAGCTGCTGTAGTGATTTGACGGCCGGGATATTCAGGGAATGTTCGAGCGCGTATTCGACGCTTACATAACCATTGAACTTCTCATCATAGTTTTCAGGTGCGTAACCTTCATAGTTCACCGGTACATCATTTACAATGGTTTTGGGCGTAAGCAACCCCTCATCAAAGCACATCCCGTAAAGCAGGGGCTTGAGGGTGCTCCCTGGCTGACGGATGGCCGTTATTCCGTCAACCTGCCCGCCGTCCGTGGTGTCAAGAAAACTGGAGGACCCGGCATAGGTAATTACCTGGTGGGTGTTGTTATTGATGATTATTACCGCGGCATTTTTTATGTTGCGGAGACGCTGCACCCTTACATAATCTTCGACCAGCTTTTCCGTTTTCAGCTGCATGTTTAGGTCAATGGTTGTTTGCAGGCTGGTCCTTTGTTTCTTCAATTTGTAGGCCAGGTGCGGGATGTAATGCGGAACAGTGCCCCTGGTTGCCGTGAGGGGTTCCGCCAGTGCGTCTTCAATTTCCTTTTCAGTAAAAATTTTTTCCTTTGCGAACTGGCGCAGCCATTTGTTTCTTTCCTCGATGATGCGGTCATTGTTTTTCCCGATTACCAGCGATGAGGGCCTGTTAGGGATAATGCTGAGGGCTGTGATCTCTGCCAGTGAAAGGTGGTCGGGGTTTTTCCTGAAATAAAGCTGGGAAGCGGATTTCACGCCTTCGATATTGCCACCATAGGGAACGAGATTAAGGTATAATTGCAGGATTTCATCTTTGCTGTATTTTAATTCCAGCTGCAGGGCCCGGAACGCATCTATCGCTTTGTTCCAGATATTTCGTTTCCTGGGCTCCATGGCCCGGGCCACCTGCATCGAGATCGTGCTGGCGCCACTGGTCCTTTTCATCCGGATTAGGTTTTTGAAAAAAGCCCTCCCGATAGCCAGCGGGTTCACGCCCGGATGCGCGTAAAAGTATTTGTCTTCCTTGGCGACAATGGTCTTGCGGAGAAGCGGGGAGATTTCATTGAGTTCTGTTTTCATTCTCCATTTCTCGTCCCTGGTCAGAAATGCATTTATTACCTCCCCTTTATTATCCGTTATCACCGTGGAATAATCGGGAGGCGCGGGCAAAGGAAAGATCCAGTTGAACAGGAAAAAAAGGATAAACAGGCTGGCGATCACAACGCCTGTTTTCTTTAGGACAGACAATATCCTCTTTTTGCTGAGCCTGAAATTCATGATCTGAAACTATATAGTATGACTGATTATTTAATCGGCTTAACAAAGTTTTACAAAAATAAATTTGCAAATACATCGTAGTACATATTAATTTTCCTGTCAAATCACCCACAAAAAAGTATGGATTCGTCAGACCCCTCCCGTCCCAAGCGCGATATTCCTCCTTAAGTTTTTTAACCGGTTCCCTTTCCTGAAGCTTGTGTCCAACAGGTCATTCACCGTGTGCCAAAAAAGGCCAACCGGCCGGGTTTTCTTTGCCGTTTTTTAATTAACTTATTTTCTTTTCCTACTTCGCTTCAACCAACTCTGTATATGCGTACTAAATTTGTCGTTGCGGCCAGCTTCATGTCCCTGCTTATTTTGTCTGCCTGCAGCCGTAACGTCGTTAAACTTGATTTTACCAATGCAAAAGGTGAGGTCGCCCAACTGGGCAACCTGGTTTTTCGTTTTTCCAAATCCGTTATGAGCGATTCGCTCCTGAATGCCTGGGACTCGTCTGAATATGTTTCATTCGAACCCAAAATTGCCGGGCGGTTCCGCTGGGAAAGCCCGGACCAGCTTGTCTTTTCCCCTTCCCAGCCGCTGGCTCCCGCAACCACCTACAGCGCGAAAATCCGCAAGGAAGTCCTGCGCTACAGCAAATTCAATAAGATTGAAGGTGCTGACAAACTGGGTTTCCATACACCCGAACTCACCATAGATAATTTGCAGGTGATCTGGATGCTGCAGGACGAAAGCACCCGGTCAGTAGTGCCGCAGGTCGATTTGTATTTTAATTATCGCATCAACCCGGCAGACCTGAAGGAGAGGCTGAAAATTGAAATTGATGGGAAACGTGCAGACTACAACCTCATTACAGCTTCCCCGGATAACAAGGTATCGGTCCGCGTCACCAGCCTGAAGGCAGAGGACAGGGATTATGAGGCGAGGATTACCATCGACAAAGGGTTAAAACCCGAGAGCGGGATGAATACGACCGCGGAGCCCATCGCAAACACCATTTCCATTCCTTCGCCTTTTGTGCTGAACATCCAGAGCCTGTCTGCAGAGCACGATGGTACCGAGGGGACGGTTACGGTCGTAACCAGCCAGCAGCTAGCAGGCGAACAAATCAGTTCACTGGTTAAGTTTAGCCCGGATGTCAAATATTCCACCGAGATTAATGATGATGGTTTTACATTAAGAAGCGACAAATTCGATATGGAAAAAAGTTATTCCATCACCATTACGAAAGGCCTGCGGGGGAAAATAGGAGGTATCCTGAAGGAAGATTACAACGGCAGCGTGGCCTTCGGCGAACTGGAGGCCAGTATCCGGTTTACCAATAGCAAGGCTGTCTACCTTTCAAAGCGAGGGGGAAAAAATATTGAAGTGCAGGTGACGAATGTGCCTAAAATAAAGGTTATTATTTCCAAGATTTATGAATCCAATCTCCTGGTCGCCGATCGTTATGGTTATTACCCAAAGGAAACGCCGGATGCGACTACTGCGAGTTTTTCTGAAGAAGGGGATTATGAAGAACGTTATAGCAGTAATGACATGCAGATGGGAGATGTTATCTATGAAAAAGAAATTGATACCCGCGCATTGCCAAAGTCAGGGGCGGGAAGGATATTGAACCTTGCGCAGTTCGAGGATCGCCTCCCGGAATTTAAAGGCATTTACCACGTGAGTATCCGCTCAACCAAAGACTATTGGGTTCGTGACAGCCGCTTCATTTCGCTCTCTGACCTCGGGCTTATTGCAAAAGAAGGGCAGGATAAGATTTATGTGTTTGCCAATTCCATCAAAACCGCAGCGCCGGCAGAAGCAGTCAGTGTGTCGCTGTATTCCGTCAATAACCAGCTTATCGGCAATGCGTCCACCAATGCGGACGGAGTTGCCGAAATTCCCTATTCAAGGAAGGAATTCAGCGGCTTTAAGGCTGCCATGATTATTGCAAAGACCGCCGATGATTTTAACTACCTGCCGTTCGGCAATACCCGTATTAATACTTCCCGGTTTGACGTAGGCGGCAAAAGAAATAACCCGGCAGGTTTTGACGCATTCATTTACGGGGAGCGGGACATCTACCGTCCCGGGGAAAAAATAAATTACTCGGTCATCATACGCGACATGCAATGGAAGTCACCGGGTGATATACCGCTAAAGATGAAATTCCTGTTGCCCAATGGGAAGGAGCTTAAATCCTTTCGGAAGAATTTGAATGAGGAAGGATCGGTGGAAGGAAATATTCCCATCGCCGTCTCTGCCATTACCGGTAGCTACACGCTTGAAGTGTATACATCAAGCGACATCCTGCTTAATTCAAAGAACTTCTCTATTGAGGAATTTGTGCCGGACCGGATAAAAGTAAGTTCGAAAACTGATAAGGAATTTCTGAAGCCGGGTGAATCGACTACGCTTCGTATCAATGCCATAAATTTCTTTGGGCCACCGGCAGCAGGCCGCAACTATGAAACAGAAGTGCAGGTGAAACAGAAATATTTTGCACCGCCAAAATTCAGCGACTATAATTTCAGCCTGGCCAACCAGAACAGCTTTTTTGACAAGGATGTAAAAGAAGGGAAAACAGATGCGGCAGGAAATGCATCGGAATCATTCACCGTCAAACCCACCTATGCCAATATGGGAGCTTTGCAGGCCAGTTTCTACACGACCGTGTTCGATGAGACGGGCCGGCCGGTCAGCAGGGTTTCGGCGGTCGATATTTATACGCAGGATGTGTTTTATGGTATAAAAAATGACTGGTTTTACTACTATCCCCTCAATCAGCCGGTAAAATTCCCGGTCGTCGCAGTGAATAAGGATGGCGGGCAGGTAACTGCAACGGCAAGGGTGGAAGTCATTAAGCACGAGTACCGCACGGTACTTGCCCGGAGCGGCAGTTATTTCAGGTATGAGTCGCAGAAGGATGATAAACTGATGATTGAAAATGAAGTCACCGTGGGAGACAATTACCAGTATGCCTACACCCCGCGATCCCCGGGCGACTATGAAGTACGGATTTACCGTCCTGGTGCCACCAGCTATGTCAGCAGGAATTTTTACAGCTATGGAAGCTGGGGCGGTGACAACAATTCCTTTGAAGTCAGCAACGAAGGCAACGTTGAGATCGAACTCGATAAGAAGTCATATTTCGCGGGAGACAAGGTAAAGGCCTTGTTTAAGACGCCCTTTAGCGGTAAGATGCTGGTCACTGTGGAAACCGATCACCTGGTTTCCTACCAGTATGTCAGTGTTGACAAGCGGACGGCCACTGTTGAGTTGCCGCTGAACGGGGAACATGTACCCAATGCTTATATCACTGCAACACTTATCAAGCCGCATGAAATTTCAGATATACCGCTGACGGTAGCGCATGGATTTGAGAATATCAAAGTGGAAGAGAAAGCCCGGAAAATCGAAGTCGGTATCGTTTCAAAAAAATCAGTGCGTAGCCGCACCAGGCAGGACGTCCGGGTCAAAGCGGTACCAGGAAGTTTTGTTACACTGGCAGCCGTAGACAATGGAGTGCTGCAATTAGGGGATTTCAAAACTGCGGATCCATACGATTACTTCTATAAGAAGAAAGCCCTGCAGGTTTCCGCTTATGATATCTACCCGCTGCTTTTCCCCGAATTGCGGGCCAGGCTTAGCAGCACGGGCGGCGACGCCGACCTGAGTATGGAAAAAAGGGTGAACCCGATGCCAGCCAAGCGAATAAAAATCATGAGCTACTGGAGCGGAATTGCAAAAGCTGATGGAAACGGGGAAGCCTCTTTTCATTTTGATATCCCGCAGTTCAGCGGCGAAATAAGGTTGATGGCAGTCGCCTATAAAAATAACAGTTTTGGCAGCAGCGAGGCAACGATGACTGTAGCTGATCCCATTGTTATTAGTACCGCCCTGCCCAGGTTTTTAAGTCCCGGGGATACGGTAACCGTCCCTGTTACCATAAGTAACACGACAGCAAAGGCCGCTGATGTAAAGGCTGTCCTGAACCTCACTGGCCCGTTGAAAGTGCTGGGGGAAAAAAGCCAGGCAATTTCGCTCAATCCAGCCTCAGAAGGAGTGGCCAGGTTCCAGGTTACGGCGGAACCCACCATTGCTGTTGGAAAGGTTGCTGTTGTTGTCGACGGTCTGGGAGAAAAGTTTTCCGATGAAACGGAAATTTCAGTAAGACCAGCTTCCACCCTGCAAAAAATCACCGGCAGTGGTTCCCTGGCAGGTGGCGCCGCTACTTCTCTGAATATCGGGCTAAGCGATTTCATTCCATCGAGCGTCGATTATAAGGTAGTCGTGAGCCGCTCACCTGCACTCGAAATGGGCAAACACCTTAGTTACCTGGTACAATATCCATATGGTTGTACGGAGCAAACCGTTTCTGCAGCTTTTCCTCAGTTATATTTTGCCGACCTGGCTGATCTGATGCAATTGAACCAGCAAAACAAGGTGAATGCCAACACGAACATCCAGGAGGCGATCCGCAAAATAAAAATGAGGCAACTCTATAACGGGGCACTCACATTATGGGATGGCGAAGGCCATGAAGACTGGTGGTCAACGATATATGCGGCTCATTTTTTACTTGAAGCCAGAAAAGCCGGGTTTGATGTCGATAACAGCCTTATCGAGACCATGCTGGGTTACCTCGGCAACCGTTTAAAGAGCAGGGAACTGATTACTTATTATTATAACAGGGATCAGAACCGGAAAATTGCCCCCAAGGAGGTCGCTTATGGCCTGTATGTACTGGCGCTGGCAGGCAGGGCAAATGTACCCGCGATGAATTACTACAAAGCCAATCCAAATATCCTGGCGTTGGACAGCCGCTATCTTTTGTCTGCTGCCTATGCCGTAGCGGGTGACAAGAAATCATTCAATGCGCTATTGCCGGCTTCATTCAGCGGGGAGGAATCTGTAGCGCAAACAGGAGGCAGTTTTTATTCAGATTTGCGGGACGAGGCGATTGCATTAAATGCCCTGGTTGACACAGACCCCGGCAACGCGCAGATAGGCACCATGGCAAAGCATGTCGCAGACAAACTGAATAACAGGTATTGGCTCAGCACGCAGGAAAGGGCATTTGGATTCCTGGCACTTGGCAAGCTGGCCAGATCAACCAACAAGTCGGACATGACCGCGGAAATAAAAGTAAACGGGAAGATGGTCGCTAAAATCGATGGCGGTCAATGGAAGGGTGACAAAAGCGCACTCAAATCCAATACTATTGAGATAGTGACGAAAGGAAGCGGCCGTCTGTATTATTTCTGGGAGGCTGAAGGCATCAGTGCCAGCGGCGCTTACAAGGAAGAGGACAGCTACCTGAAGGTGAGAAAAAGATTCTTCGACCGGCGGGGAACCCCGATTACCAGCAACCGGTTTAACCAAAACGATTTGGTTATAATAGGAATTACGCTTGAGCGAACTTATTCAACGGACGTGGAGAATGTGGTTATCACAGACCTGCTGCCTGCAGGCTTTGAAATCGAAAACCCGCGCACCAAGGAGATACCGGGCATGGACTGGATAAAGGATGCTTATACGCCTACCGCCCTGGACGTCCGTGATGACCGGATTCATTTTTTTGTTGACGCAGAATTTAGTAAGCAGACTTATTATTACGCGGTCCGCGCGGTTTCGCCAGGAATTTATAAAATGGGCCCCGTAAGTGCAGACGCGATGTATAACGGGGAATACCATTCCTATAACGGTGCAGGAACCATCAGGGTGGTACAGCAGTAAAGTTGGAGTCAAACGAATGATGCCATGCAATGGCTGCATGGCATCATTAAATTTATGGATACCGTCGCAAATAGAATGCTGTCACTGTTCAGTTGCCTTCTGTTCCATGGTTATCACCGGTATGTTGGAACCATAAGAAATAAACTTATTGGTAACCCTGTTCCACAATCCGGGCAGCCGAAATTCCTTTACCGGGTTTACCATGATAAGGTCTGCATTTATCTTTTTGGAGAACTCCAGGGTGCTTTTCGCCAGGTTCTTTCCCTCCAGCAGGATAGACTGCACGGGTATCGTTGAAAGGCTTTGAATCACTTCAAGCGTATTGCTCAGGATGTTCGGGTGTCCGGGTTCGTTATTACGCAAGGAGACCAGGTAAACGGTTGACCGGAAATGACGGCCGAGCATCGTCGCCATTTTGATGCTTCTTAACGGGATATCCTGGTGCAGCGGTAATACAATTTTTTTGAAATGGCTTATCAGGCCGCTGGAACGTACCGCCAAAACAGGAATGTTAGTCTTTCTTACCAGGCGCCCGATTGAAACCGATGATATTATTCGCTGGATCAGGTTAAATTTTGACAGGCCCGTTACTACGAGGTCCATCCCATACTGGCCTATGTATTTAGGGAGCATCTTCCGGTGCGTTCCCTGCAATACACTTATTTCAATCTTACCTGCCCCGCAGAGCTGGTTACTATATAAGGATTTTAATCCCTCCAGTTTTTTCCGGCAGGCATGTAAATCAGCTGTGGATTCATAAGGTGTAAAATCGGTTTTGTCCAGCGGTATAAAAGGAATTACCGGTTTGTGCAGGATATGCACGAAGTGGATATTGCAATGGAAACTGTTGGCCAGTTCTATAGCCTTGGCAATAGCCCATCTATTTTTGTTGGAAAAATCGACAGGCACAAGGATGTTGTACAATTGGTTTGGCATAGGCATGGTATTAAAGAGTTATAAAATTCAATCTCATTTTAGTCAGTTTTAAGCGAGTTCTAAAAGCGTTTCAAATTTTCTCTCTTTTATGGATCTGAACGCTACCTGTTTCAGAATTTCATCATCGGTCACAAAAGCAAATCCTTTACCGGCATGTCCGACCATACACCGATCATCCGCACTGTCACCAACCGCCAAACAATTTTTAAAGGAAACACTATACTTCTCGCACGCATACTGCAGCGCATTAGTCTTGCAAAATGAATGGCCACATACGCTTTCTGGCGATCCAAAGAAGTAATACGGAAGATTTACCTCACCTGTCGCCTTTCCCTCTATGAACTCCAATTGGTATGCCAAAGAGAAGTCCGCACCTATTTTTTGTCTCACATAGTTGGTAATCAGTGTATAACTACTGCTGATAATTCCGATTATATAGCCCTTTTCCTTTAACCCTTTGACAACGTGGAGAATATCTTCCACCATGTCAATATCACCGATGATTCCCAGCAGATCATCCATCGTCCTGCCCTTCAGTAAAACCCCGATCCGCTTGGTAAGGATGATAGGGTCCTTTTCTGCCGCGCGCAGGTCCTGGAGTTGCGCGTTAAAGCCGAATTTCTTCGCACACTCGTTGATGAACCGGCCTTTCAGGATGGTATCGTCCATATCAAATATGGCCATCTTATGATAGACGGATAATTTTTCCTTCAGGACATTGTTCATTTCCCGGTTGATGGTTTCCAGGGATTTGACATCCGCTTCTGTCAGCTCGGATGCCTGTTGTCGCTGCGCCTTGTTGATGATTGCCCTGGATACTTCCTTGCTCATCTTTCCCAATGCCTCCCAGGGCTTGCTTTTATTTTCAATGTATCCGATATTCACTTCCTTCACGCGGGCTTTCATCAGGTACATGTCAATCAGGATACCGATGTCTACTCCGTAGTCATTGAAAAATTCAATTTTATTGAAAAAAGATTTTTTACCTGCAATCATGCCGCTGAGCGGCTGGGCAAATGATGAAAGTCCCGGAAATACAATGGCCAGAAGAGGTTTTGCCACGAGTTCTGTCACGCGGCCCGCATTTCGCGCGAAGGATCCTTTCACAAAATCTGCCTCGTTGTTAAGAAGCATCGACGTGAGGTTCTCAATGGTCGATTCAGGGTATGGATCAATATCGGCATCCAGGAAAACAACAAGCTCGTTGGTGGCAGCCTGTATACCATCCTTCATGGAAATTCCCTTGCCTCTTTGTTTGCTGATTATTACTTTGGCACCGGCCTGGCCCGCGATTGCGGCTGTGTCATCGTCTGACGTGTCATCCACAACAATAACCTCGTTAACCAGGGCTGAATTAAAACAGAACCTGACAACATTGCCAATTGTCTTCTCTTCATTAAGCGCCGGGATAATTACAGTTAGCATGTCACCTTGGTTTTAAAGGATAAATAGATTTTCATAAGGGGGTATTCAATTTACCCTTATTATCCGAGACGGGGAAAATTGTTTGTAAGAATTAATGGTTAATTCTGACCTGTTGCTCTTATTGCCGCAAATAGCTTGTGATAGAAGTTGTTATGCAGAGATCACTTGTAGTCTGGAATGGCCGGTCTTTGATTCGTGGCCTGTCAATCGGTTTTCTGGTCATAAGTAAACACCTCTTTGCCGTTAATTATTGTGCGCATTACCCTAACCGATGAAATATTTTCCGGGGCAACTTCAAAAAGGTTTTCATTTAGCACCACAAAATCAGCCAGCATTCCGGCTTTTATAACACCCAGCCTGTCTTCCTGGAAACCGGCGAAGGCGTTATTAGCGGTATAGCAGCGGATCGCAGCTTCTACCGAAATTTTCTGCTCAGGATACCAGCCTCCCGGGTTCCTCCCGTCGAGAGTGCTGCGGGTGACAGCAGCATAAATACCCTGGAGCGGACTAAGGGGTGCGACCGTCCAGTCGGATCCAAAACTGAGTGTCGCCCCGGCCTCGAGTAAACTGTGAAAGGCATAGGTTCCTTTCAGGCGTTCGTCTTCCAGCCGTTTTGCAGCCCATCTCCCGTCATCGATTGCGTGGTAGGGCTGCATGGAGGGAATGACATGGAGCTTTGCGAAACGGGGTATTGCACCAGGGGAAAGATGCTGGGCATGCTCGACCCTGAACCGATGTTCAGCGCCTGGATTGCTGCGCCCGGCCTGTTCAAACACATCCAGGATAAAATCATTAGCCCTGTCGCCAATAGCGTGAACGGCGATATGGAGGCCTGCGGCGTCTGCCGCCAGTACCCAGCTTCTCAGGGCAGCCGTATCTGTAACCATTAAACCGGTGCTTCCGGGAGCATCTAAGTATGGCTTGTAAAACCAACCTGTTGTTGAACCGAGTGACCCATCAACAAAACCTTTCAGGCTTCCCCAACGCAACATATCGTCTCCCTTTCCATTTTTCTTACAATATGCATCAAGCCTTTGCCACGAACTCAACGGGACGAATGAATAAATCCGCAGCGGTAGCTGGCCTCCATCGCGGGCCCTTCGGTAACAATCGAGTTCTGCCCATCCTCCATAACTTCCAACGTCGTGGACCTGGGTTACGCCATTTTCAATAGCGTGCTGGACTGCGCGATGAAAATATTCGTCGAGTTGTTTAGTTGACGGCGAGGGTACTACTTTAAATATCAACTCCTGTGCTTCGTCTTTTAACACGCCTGTGAGTCTGCCGCTTTTATTTTTAATAATTTCTCCTCCAGGTGGCGTAGACGATTGCTCACTGACAGCAGCCCGCTTCAGTGCTATTGTATTGGCAAAAGCCATATGGCCATCATACCTGCTGACAAATACCGGATGATTGCCGGTGACTGAATCGATCCATTCTTTTTGCGGCAACTCGCCGCCCCATGCTTCATGATCCCAGTCTCCCCCAAGCACCCAGGTATCATCATTCTTACTCCTGCAAAATTTTCCCAGTATATCAATAAATTCCTGCTTTGTTTTTGCAGCCCGGAGATTTACGCTGGCGAGGTTATAGCCACCCGTCAGAAAATGAGTATGATTGTCAATAAAGCCAGGTACGATCATCATTTGCTTACAATCAATGATGTTGGTGCCAGTCCCTTTGTATTCCTGGTAATCTATCCCGGTCCAGATAATCTTATTTCCCCTGATAGCAATCGCCGCTGTCCAGGGTTGGGCAGGATTGCCCGTCCAAACTTTTGCGTTGATATAAATCCTGTCAGCGACTTCCTTGTTGTTTGTGAAGGAAAGCGAATTGATGGTGGCGATAAAAAATAAAATGGTAATGAATTTCATACTCGGGGTGCTGGCAGAAAACGATCCTGGTTTTTTGAAGATATGCAATAGGGAGGTATGAAAATAAAAAAGTCCGGGAAAACCCAGACTTTCAAGCGCAGTGAATATTTTGAAGATTAATAATCGTCTCTGTATCCGCCACGGTCACGGTTGTAACCACCGCCGCCACCTTTGTTGTAGCCGCCGCCACCGCCGCCTTTGTTGTAGCCGCCGCCGCCGCCTTTCTTAAAGCCGCCGCCACCGCCGCTCTTTTTGAATCCACCGCCGCCGCCTTCTTGCTTAGGACGACTTTCATTCACCACGAGGTTGCGACCTTCAACTTCAGAGCCATTGAGCTGTGCGATTGCCGCCTGCGCTTCTGCGTCATTAGGCATTTCAACAAAGCCAAAGCCTTTGCTGCGTTGAGTGAATTTGTCGGTAACGATTTTTGCGGATGCAACTTCACCAAAAGATGCAAACATGTTAGCAAGGTCCTGATCTTTAAGACCCCAGCTAAGGTTTCCTACGTAAATGTTCATTTTGTGAGAAATTTAAAAATAAAAAAAGTGTTAACAGTAAACAGTAACCAATGAACATTGACATAAAAACCGAACGTTCAGGACTTGTGAAACTGTAATGGACACCAAACTCAAGACAAAGTAACGTATTTTTCCTTTACAAATTGCCAAATATATTACTAAAACCCAGCAGCGGCGGCACTTTAAGGGTTTTTACGGAGTACAGAAGACCCGGGCTGGGAAGGCAGGAAAGGAACAAAAAAAGGCCCCTCCATCCCGGAGAGGCCCTATGGTGATAGTGTTCTTGTCAGACTATTCAGCCACTACTTCGAAATCCACATCAGCTGACTGGCTGTTGCCGAAATCGATATGCGCTTTATAAGTTCCCAGTTCCTTTACTTCATCAGGGAAGCTTATTTTCTTGCGGTCGATTTCATATCCTTTCTGTTCGCGGATCGCGCGGCTGATTTGCAGCGAAGTAACGCTTCCGAATATTTTGCCGCTTGTACCGGTCTTTGCGCCGATTTTAAGGGGAGATTCATTCAGTTTGGCGATTACGCTGTTTATTTCAGCGAGCATTTTAGCCTCTTTCTTCTTGGCGAGCTTTACTTTTTCTTCAAGCTGCTTCATGTTACTGGGATTGGCTTCCACAGCGACTTTTCGGGGAATCAGGAAGTTACGTGCGTAGCCATTGCGAACCTTTACGACTTCGTTGGCGGCGCCGAGGTTGTCTACGTCCTGTATTAATATTACATCCATTGTTATCAAATTTTATCCCAATGAAAAAAGGTTCATTGTCCCCTTCAGGGAAGGGTTAGGGAGGGGCCTATTTTAAAAGATCTGTTACGTATGGTAATAATGCCATCTGGCGGGCTTTCTTTACCGCATCCGATACTTTGCGCTGGTACTTTAAAGAATTACCAGTAAGGCGGCGGGGAAGCAGCTTACCCTGTTCGTTCAGAAATTTTTTCAGGAATTCAACATCTTTGTAATCAATGTACCGGATACCGTATTTTTTAAAACGGCAGTATTTCTTTATCCTTTTGTCGCTTTTTATCGCGGTCAGGTATTTGATCTCGTTCGTTTTTGCCATGTCTTAAGCCTCCACTGCTTTTTCATTTCCTGTAGGTACACCACTTCTCTTTTTTTCGTTGTACTCGACGGCGTATTTATCGAGTTTTGTAACGAGGTGACGAAGTACTGATTCGTCACGCAAAAGCTGAATTTTCAGCTTTTCATTGAAGTCGGATGGCGCGATAAATTCCATCACCCAGTATAATCCCGTGGTTTTTTTCTGGATGGGATACGCCAGTGATTTAAGGCCCCAGGCATTTTCTGCCACTATTTTTCCACCGTTTTCAGTAATGTAACCGGTGAACTTTTTTTGTTGAGCTTTGAAGTCATCATTGCTCAGAACTGGGGTAAAAATCACCATCAATTCATAATTGTTCATTTACCTAATTTTAATTTAAAAATCGTTTTTACCAATGGATTCCTCCCGCGGCTTGCAGAAAGGAAAATCTGCCGATAAACAGATTTGGTTTGGGGCGGCAAAGGTATGGGAAAGTTTGTGAAGTTCTAAGCTTTTACACTGTCAAAAATCATGAATTTTTCGGTTTCGTCAAAGAAGCTGCGCGTAGAAGCCAAAACCGGTGGGCGGAGGGCAGCTTTGTAACGAATCAGCTGTTATATTGTTGAAAATCAAATAATTATATTTTTGATTGACGTAGCTGTTCAAACAATAGGGGGGCTTATAGGCTTCTAAATGCGCCAGCCTATTTTACTTCTTCAAAATCGCCTGGTTTCCAGGTGCCGTCAAATGCGGACTGTTCCGGCCCATAAATCCGGAAATAGCTGAACCAGCCTTTCTCCGGGCTGGTTTTTATCCATACGTCGCTTTTTCCTGCGGGAGCAGCGGGCCCAAAATACAGGTCGACCGAGGCGCCGGTTTTGCCTTTCAGTTCAAATAGAGACCTGAGCGCAGCCTTATTTTGATCCGTGGCGATTTCACTTCGGCTGAGGACGTCGTAAATCGTCACCGACCAGAATAGCCTCGCCGGAACGGGCAGGGGAACGGTCAGTTTATAGGTTTTACCGCCATCGAGGTAGGCGCCTGTCTTATCTTTTAAGCCGAGCCAGTAGAGCGAACCCGCACCTGGCGAGCGGTTAAACATGGCAGGTGATTCTATCTGGGCCTGGAAAAACCATTTTTCCCGGGCATATAGATCTGTATAATTCGGGGCGTCAAAGGTCCCGTTGCCGTATTGCAAAACAGCCCATTCCCACTGGCGGTCTTTCCATACAGTTTTAGCTGGCCTGCGATCGGCAAAGGACTGCACACGCATGACGGCACTACCAATTTTGGCGGCTCTTTTCAAAATTGCTTTGGTGCGCTCATCAGGGTTAAAGGATTTTCCTTTTTCAATTCCAAGCTCAGCCAGTTCCCCATACATGATACGATAGGCGTCATAGGCCGGCTCCGAGTTAATAAGTTCAGCCAGCACTTCCCAGTATTTCATATTGTCTTCCCAGCTGACAGGTGTAAAGTCAAGTCCTGGCTTGTTTAAATTAACCCAGGTAGGCTTCGCCCAGTCCGCAGCTTTGTTCATCGGGTAGACTTTTACGGACTTCATCAATGCTTCGCCGGCTTCCGGACCTCCCTGCAAGGGAATTGCCCTTAACATCAGCAACACTTTGTTGGTAGTGGACCTGCCGCTATAATACCCTGCGGGAATTTTCCCGGTATAACCCGGAGGAATAATAAGATGCCTGCCTCCTTTTCCCTTATCGGGGCCAGGTAATCCCATGTCCATCACGTATAATTGGTTCATGTCATTTACAACGGCCATTATCGGACCGGGAGGAATTTCAACGACCATCGGACCTATAGTGAGATCAAAAGGAAGCCCGGCATACCTGGTGTCAGAATTGGGAGTAAACACCAATTGTTGAGGCGTCCCGTCCAGGATGGCAAATACCTTATTAGGTACAGCACCTCCTGTGAGATTTCCTTTCCAGGTCGCCATTATAGAAACAGTTGGATAGAAAAAGCGATAAAGTTGTACGGCACGACCCAGGTCGGCCTCATAGTATGCTTTTTGGATAGAAGCGGCGTTTGGATAGCCATTTATGAACTTGTATTCAGCCAATGTGGTCATGTCATCCTGTTTTACTGCAACCGTCTTATCGGCAGGGCTTTCGTCGCAGGATGGTAAAAATGCAATTACTGAAATAATGAGCGGAACGGCTAGCGAAACAATCTTGCTTTTTTTAAAAAACTGGCTTGTCTTCATAATATTTTCCGGGACGCTTTAATGGGCCTCTGATGAAAATTACAGTATCGGAATTTTGCTTTATGGCAAACATTGGCAAGAATTATAATAGTTTGCGCCGGCAAGAACCTTTTCGTACTAATTTTCTGGCGTAAAATATTAAGAACGCATTGGTTTGGTATTCAGCGGAAATGTTGCAACCCGTCTTCCAAACATTATAAGAACGGGCAATTAATATATTGGATCGATGCATTTAAGAAGTTGTGACCGTGGACAAAACGACCGCAGGCAGGCAGTACGCTTATTTTTTGAAATTATAGCCTGCCAGTCAATTGGAAAATAAATCTCCGAAAAAACAGGGACGCTGCCATCAGCCGCGAATGGCACTCCATCCCCAATTTGCCGTTGCTGTGAACTTTCACTAAAATAGCCCGGGCAGCCTGCCGCTGCGTAAAAAATATCGTATATCCCTAACCGGTATACCCGTCCACCAGTTTGCTAACTTTTTTTTAAGTAGTGTTTATTTGCAACAAGAGTACTTAAAAAGAGTAAGCATTATGGGTGGGGAGGAAAATGACACGAACGGTAAAACCGCTTGATAGAAAAGAATTTAATGCCGAAAAAGGGGTTGCAAACTGTTATAAAACTTGGCATGGTTGAAGGGTAGATTTTTTATTTCCCGTCTGCGATTGACTAACTTTCTAACATATTTATTCTCCGTTGTTGTTTTTTTGTATCATTCTAAAGAAACAATATTAGATCTCAACTACAAACTTGTGGTAGGAACTGAAAAACACTTTTATATTGGAGAAATTAATGCACAACTGCAAAGAGTTTTAGATTTTTCTGCCTTCAAAAATTCGCCCATTCTCTCCAAGTTTCTTTCATTCATTGTCTCGGAAACGATTCACCACAGGCAGCAGCAAATTAAAGAGTACAGCATTGCTATAAATGTGCTAAACCGGCGGGTAGATTTTAACCCGAAGGGTGATGCCGTAGTACGCATCCATGCAGGGAGACTCAGGAGAGCACTAAATGAGTATTACATTATCCAGGGTATGAACGATCCTGTTGTCATTAATATCCCCAAGGGCTGTTATGTCCCGCAATTCGAAAGGGGGGATGTTGATAAAATGGAAGCCGGAAAACCTGCCGCGACGGCCCCGCTCAACATAAACGCTGTGGTGGCGGTTTTTCCTTTCCGAACCTTTCCACAGACCCCCGAGATTGATCATATTTCACTCATGCTCGGGGAACAACTGAGCGCGGAACTTTCCCGGTTCCAGGACATTTCGGTGATCGGGTATTACTCTATGGAGATGACTGCTAAAATCGAACAAAATATCCTGGAAGCTGGCAAACTGGTAGCAGCGGATTACATTGTAACCGGCAGCCTGCATTATTATGAGCAAAATATCCACGTCCTGGTTAATCTTTTAAATGTTGCTACGGGCGAGGTACTAATGACCAGGACATTTGAGGGGGAAATCCAGTTTCCCAGGGCCTTTGAAATACTGGATGATATCGTAAAAAATGTCGTGGGGAGCGTTGGAGGCTATTATGGGATTATCTTCCAGGAAATGGTCAAATCGCCCTCCGCAAAGGCATTCAATAGCCTTAACATGCGACAGTCGATTTACGCGTATTATAAATACCAGCGCTCTTATTCGGTTGAAAACTACGCAACGGCGTTTTCCATGCTACGGGAGGTAGTCAGGGATCATTCAAATGACGCGGCCTGTTGGGCGATGCTGGGTGAACTCTACCTGAACGGGATCGGTTTGGGAATGGCCGGAGGCGAAGAGCCGGTGGCCCAGGGCTATCAATGCGTATTGCAGGCCCTAAAAATTGATCCGCTTTGCCAGCAAGCCTGGCACACCATGGCACTCGCCCGATTATTCAGAAAGGAACAGGTTGCCTGCCGCGATGCAGCCCTGCAATGTATTCACCTCAATCCAAATAACGCCGTCATGGTTTCCGGCGCAGGCTTCATGCTCATTTGCGCAGGCTATTTTGATGAAGGTTTCCTCATCATGGAAAAGGCAGTTAAAATAAATCCATACTATCCCTGGTGGATTAATGGCGGGTTCAGCTTTTATTACCTGCACAAAAAGGATTATTCCGCTGCTTTATGCTGGGCTGAAAAAATGAAATCTGAAGAAACTTTCTGGGATCCGCTTCTAAAATGTGTTGCCCTTTCTTACCTGAACAAAAAAGACGAGGCTCAGCACCAGCTGGCAAAGCTCCGGCAAACCGAATCCCTAACCTATCGCCGGATAAAGGCAATCATTTCCAGTTTTATGCTTTCAGAAGAATTATTGGAACATATCTTGCTGGGAGTGAAAGCCTTAGGTTTCCGCGAAGAAAAATTTAATGCTCCTCTGCCGTAGGTAGAACGCGACAGGGCGTCCCAATGTTTCATATTTTCATTTCCCCGAATCCCCGTAAGCTGACATTTTTGCTGATTTCCAGAAGATTCCTGCAAGTGGCACTACATTTGAATCCTGCCCCGGGCTGGTCCGAACCGACCGGTTGCTGAAAAAATACAAATTTCAAATTTTCACATATGCAAAAAGGCCAAATCAGGGTACATACCGAGAACATTTTTCCGATAATTAAGAAGTTCCTATACAGCGATCACGACATATTTCTCCGTGAACTGGTGAGTAATGCAGTAGACGCCACCAACAAATTGAAAACGCTTTCCTCCACTGGTGAAGCAAAAGGCGAACTGGGCGAACTCCGAATCGATGTAGTGCTGAATGAAAAAGAAAAGACGCTGGCTATCAGCGACCGTGGTATAGGTATGACTTCGGAAGAAGTTGACAAGTATATCAACCAGGTAGCTTTTTCAAGCGCAGAAGAATTCCTCGAAAAATATAAGGGTCAAAATGAAGCCAATATTATCGGTCATTTTGGACTTGGTTTTTATTCTGCATTTATGGTGAGCGATAAAGTGGAAATTTTCACGAAAAGCTATAGAGAGGGGAGTAAGGGAGTGAGATGGGAATGCGACGGGAGCCCTGAGTATGAAATTGAAGAATCGGACAGGGAAAGCAGGGGCACTGAAATTGTCCTTCACATTAACGAGGAAAGTAAGGAATTTTTGGATGCAGGAAGGATTCGTAGCATTCTGGAACGGTTCTGTCGTTTCCTGCCTGTACCTATTTATTTTTCCGATGGTACGGCAAAAGAGGGCGATGAAAAGCAGATCAATAATACCAATCCCGCATGGACTAAAAAACCTTCAGAATTAACCGCCCAGGACTACCAGGATTTTTATAAAGAATTATACCCTTTTTCTGAAGCGCCCCTGTTCTGGATTCATTTGAACGTTGACTATCCCTTTAACCTGACTGGTATCTTGTATTTTCCAAAAATCAAAACCAGTTTTGAAGTACAAAAAGACAAAATTCAGCTCTACAGCAACCAGGTCTTTGTTACTGACGAAGTAAAAGAAATAGTTCCTGAATTCCTCATGCTGCTGCACGGGGTCATCGACAGCCCGGATATCCCGCTTAACGTAAGCCGTAGTTACCTGCAGGGCGATCCGAATGTAAAAAAGATAAATTCCTATATCACCAAGAAGGTCGCAGACAAGCTGGACGAGATGTTTCGCAATGAGCGGAGTGAATTTGAAGCAAAATGGGATTCGATCGGCCTGTTTGTAAAATACGGGATGCTGACGGATGAAAAATTCCTTGAAAAAGGCAACAAGTTTCTCATCCTGCAGGACACTTCAGAAGGTAAATATTTCACGCTGGAGGAATACCGGGCCGCGACAGAGGCTATTCAGAAAAACAAGGATGGCAAACTGGTGATCCTTTATGCCACGCAACCCATCCAGCAGCACAGTTATATCAAAGCCGCTGAAGACAGGGGTTACAAGGTTGTAAAACTGGAGACCATGATCGATCCTGCTTTTGTCAGTAATATGGAAATGAAATGGGAGAACGTACAGTTCAAACGGGTCGATGCTGACATCGCGGAGAACCTTATCGATACTTCTGAGACGAGCGAGAGCGTGTTGTCAAAGGATGAGGAAGGAAAATTAAAAGAATTATTCAGCGTAAAAGTAACAGGCACTACTATCAATGTCGATGTAAAAGGATTAAGTCCGCAGGCGCCACCCGTGGTTGCAACGCGTTCCGAATTCATGCGGCGTATGAAAGACATGGCTGCCATCAATGGGGGCGGCATGCAATGGTATGGTGAAATGCCGGACGAGGTGACCCTCACGGTGAATGGCAATCACCCGCTCTATAAGGGCATCCTCGCAGAAAGCCCGGAAGTCCAGCAGAAACAGGTCCATAACCTGGCTGACCTGGCATTATTGTCCCAGGGTTTGCTGAAAGGAAACGATTTGACAGAATTTATCAACCGGAGTATTGAAATGATGTCCGGCGAAGCAAAAAGCAGCGTCATCACGACACCGTAATTATAGATAACATCTTCGTTTATTGCGTTCCCGGTTTTACCAGGCAATCATTTCTGAAATGTTGCAGGGGCAAAAACGGGAACCGTTTTTGTTAGGGTGAGAGCAACCTAAAACAAATGGCGATGAGGATAGTCACCTCAGTTGTGATTCCGATAACCTGAAATCAATCATCCGCAACTGCAGGCTCTTCTGGCCATTCCATTCGTTTTCGTCAATTTTAAAGACAATGTCAACGGGATGTTTCAGCGTGAGCAGTTCAAACCTGTCAGCCATTCCAAAGCCAATACCGGTAAGCGTTATGTCGCCCTGCTTTAGTACAAACCGGACGTGCTGATCCTTTACAATCTTTGAATAACCGGTGTCCATTACCTGTTTTACAATAAAAACCGGCCTCAAGTTTTCAGGTCCAAAGGGTTCCATCTGGCTTATGATATTGTAAAAAGGTTCCTTGATGTCCCTGAACGATATTTCTGCGTCAATGTTTATTTGGGGTATGAGTGACTCTTCGCTGATAGTAGCTGAAACAATTTCTTCAAATTTATTGCTGAACGATTCAATCTTATCGAGTTCAAGCGTCATGCCCGCAGCCGCAAAATGGCCGCCGTACCCCAGCAGGTGTTCCTTACAGGCATGAATAGCTTCGTAAAGGTTAAAACCCGGCACACTGCGGGCACTTCCGGCGGCATACTCTCCCGATTTGGTGAGTACGATGGTAGGACGGTGATAATGTTCTATCAACCTGGATGCAACGATGCCAACAACCCCTTTATGCCAGTGGGGCTGGTAGACTACGGTAGACTTTCGCTTAACGAGTACATCGCTGTTCTGTATGAGTGCCAGCGCTTCGCCGGTAATGCTGCTGTCGGCTTCCTTGCGGTCACTGTTATCGCTATGCAGCATCCGTGCATAGCCCAACGCCTCCTCGTAGCTTTCTGCTACAAACATTTGCACGGCCTTCCGCGCATCATCCATCCTGCCTGCTGCATTCACGCGTGGCGCTATCATGAAAACAAGGCTTGTGATATGAAGCTCCTTAGTGAGACCGCTTAAATAGCTCAGCGCCCGGATGCCGTTGTTGGGATTTTCATTTGCTTTTTTTAAACCATAATATGCAAGTACCCGGTTTTCTCCCGTCATCGGAACGATATCGGCTGCGATGGCAGTCGCAAGCAGGTCAACATATTCAAATGCAGCTTCCGGTGGCAAACTGAATTCCTTTGCAAGCGCACTCATAAGCTTAAAACCCACTCCGCAACCGCAAAGTTCTTTATAAGGATAAGCGCAATCTATTTGCTTTGGATTAAGAATGGCGGCGGCAGCAGGCAATGCGGTCTCCGGCTGGTGGTGATCGCAGATAATAAAGTCAATACCCAAATCACCCGCATAGCGGACCAGGTCAACGGACTTTATCCCGCAATCAAGGGAAATGATTAGCGTAAAATCGTTTTCCAGGGCCCAGTCAATTCCCAGTTTGCTGACACCGTATCCTTCCCTGTACCGGTGAGGGATATAGAAATCAATATGCTGGTAAATTTTCTTCAGGAACTGGTACATGCTTGCTACCGCCGTGGTACCATCTACGTCGTAGTCGCCGAATACCAGGATTTTTTCCCCGCGCTCGATGGCCGTTCTGATCCTGGAGACCGCGCGGGCCATATCTTTCATCAGGAAAGGATCATGCAATTCATCCAGCCTCGGCCTGAAAAAATCCCGGGCCTCGTCAAAGGTCCCGATGCCCCGCTGGACGAGAATTTTGCAAATGGCCGGATGTATTCTAAGAGATTGCTGCAGCGCAACGGTTGATTCAATATCAGCACTTAATATTTTCCAGCGTTTTTCCATTAATTTTTCCTGCCTAATATTTTCTGTCCGTTACAAAGCTGACAAGTTCCTGCAAGCCCTGCTTGCTGGGGCTTTCCGGAAATTCATCCAGGATGGTGAGCGCTTCTTTTTTATACTCGTTCATCTTGTCAACGGCATATTCTATTCCCTTTGTTTCGATGACCTTGCTGATGACCTGTTTTACTTTGTCCGCTTTCTTGTTTTGATTCTTTATTATATAGATGAGGTTGCGGCGGGTTGATCTATCTACGTTGTTAAGCGTGTAAATTAGGGGCAGGGTCAGTTTTTTTTCCTTGATGTCGTTCCCGGTCGGCTTGCCCACATTATCGGAAAAATAGTCGAAGAGGTCGTCTTTGATCTGGAAAGCCATGCCTACTTTCTCCCCAAAACTGCGCATTTTCTCCGCAATTTCATTGTTTTCCGAAGTCGACCAGGCCCCGGCTGAGCAGGCGGAAGCCAGCAGGGAGGCCGTTTTGGTCCGGATTATCTCAAAATACACCTGTTCGTCCAGGTTAAGCGACCTGGATTTTTCCATTTGCAGGAGCTCTCCCTCGCTCATTTTCCGGACGGCGTCGGAAAGAATATGCAACACCTGGTAGTCGTTGTTGTCAAGGGAAAGCAGCAGTCCCTTGGCCAGCAGGTAATCCCCCACCAGGACGGAAATCTTGTTTTTCCAGAGGGCATAGACCGAAAAAAACCCCCTTCGTTCCAGGGAGTCATCCACCACGTCATCGTGCACAAGTGTTGCAGTATGAAGCAATTCCACAAGCGAAGCCGCCCGGTAAGTCGACTCTTTAACGGGCCCGCAGAGCTTGGCCGACAGGAATACGAACATGGGCCTGAGCTGTTTTCCTTTGCGTTTTACGACGTAACGCATGATGCGGTCCAGCATGGGCACGTGACTCCGGGTAGCCGATTTGAACTTGGTTTCGAAAATTTTCAGCTCATTTTCTATTGCCCCTGTAGGTAACTGCATGTGGAAAAATAATGCAATATACTATCAGGAAAAATAAATTCTCAAAAAGGCCGGTTCTACGAAATTCCTACTAAGTGGTTGAGGAATAATGAATTTTTGGGGCGGAAATACTATAAAAATTTGGTAATTAGTAGTCAAGTCATATTTTTGCTTTTAATTAGGACAATGTTTTCATAAATTTTAATCCTTAGTTATGGCAAGCAAAAAGTACTCATTATTGACAGGTTTCTTATGCCTGTTGGCGTCAATTGGCTTTTCCCAGATGGGTTCTAGTTATGACGTTAAAGATTCTTCAGTCATTCCATCAAAGCGAATGCCTCAGCATACTGAGTTTTTGAACGGCACATACAATTTTCCTGCAAAACCCCGCAATCAGTGGGAAGTAGGTGTTAAGGTTGGTGCCTTTACTGTCAGCGGTGATGTTCCTGCAGTTTTCCCAACGCCAGGATTTGGAGCTCACGTTAGAAAAGCATTTGGATATGTATTTTCCATGCGCCTGGAATATATGTATGGTATTGGTAAAGGACAGAGCTGGATGCCAAATGAAAATTTCAGAAAAAACACAGCCTGGGATGTAACTGGGTACACTGCACCTTTCAGAACAAGCACTGGCGATATTATTTCCAGCCAGGCGCTTCATGGTTTTGACCCCAACGCGCCGATCCAGCAGATTTATTACAATTATAAGACGCAGACGCAGGACCTTTCCCTGCAGGGAGTATTTACGCTCAACAATATCCGGTTCCATAAAGCAAAAACAGGTTTGAACCTCTACGGATTCCTCGGTATCGGCGGAACAGTGTATGATACAAAAATAAATGCGCTGAATTCAGATGGTATCACTCCTTATCGTTTTGAAACGTTCGGACTGGATGATCCCATTTACAAAAACAGGAAAGATATCCGCAAGCGTTTGAAGGACGAAATGGATGATTCGTATGAGACACCTGCAGAGAACCAGGGCGACCGTCGTCCCAAACTGTTTGGAAATACTTTCAAACCCTCCGGAACAGTGGGTGCAGGACTTGCCTTCAAATTGAGCAAGCGATTAAATCTCGCGATAGAAGATCGCGTGACATTTATAAAAGATGATTTGCTGGACGGTCAGCGCTGGCAGGAACAAGCCTGGGGCGACCCCGTGTTAACCGGCGATTATGATTCTTATAACTATTTAAGCGTAGGATTGAATATTAATCTTGGCGGTAAAGCAGTTGAACCACTGTGGTGGCTTAATCCTTTGGACTATGCCTACAGCGAAATTCGCAACCCACGCCTGATGCGCCTTCCAAAACCTGTACTGCCTGACAGCGATGGCGATGGCGTTACAGACCAGTTCGACCAGGAGCAGACTCCACAGGGTTGCCCGGTTGACACACATGGTGTAAGCCGTGACACAGATGGTGACGGTGTACCTGATTGTAAGGACAAGGAACTGGTTACTCCGACTTATTGCCAGCCTGTTGATGCTGATGGCGTTGGTAAATGCCCATGCCCGGATTCATCCTGCTACAAGGATTTGATGCCAAGGAATGATTGCGCTCAAAGCCTGGGCGCATTACCAAGCGTAACATTCAAACAGGGTTCTATCAAGATTAGCGACGATGCGAAAGGATTGCTCGCAAGTATTGGTGCACGCCTGCGCAATAGTCCAAATTGTAAAGTGGTGGTTGTTGGATATTGCTCTTCCAATAAGAGAGAACAGCAATTGAGCTGGGATCGCGTAAATGCAATTATCAACTACATGGTTGAAAAAGAAGGATTAAGCCTTGACCGCTTCATCTTCTCTTATGGCCAGGAAGGTGGTGATTGTGATACGGTTGATATGCGTGCTGCTGCAGAAGGCGAAGAAGGCCCGAACACAGTACCTGCTCCTCACCCGAACCTGAGGAAAAACAAATAGTGATTACTTTTTGCTGATAGAAACAGGCCCTCCCGGAAACGGGAGGGCTTTTTCTTAAAAGCCTCTTTATCAAAATCTTAACGCCCCTGATTTGGCGGGCTCTGTTTTTTGCGGAATTTTTGCTCTAATACGCTAACTTTGCACGCCTTTATGCGAATATTCTTTCTGTTAATAGCTATTGTGTCCCTGGCCGGTTGTAATGGAGTAAGTAAGGTCCTGAAGAATCCAGATCCCAACTACAAACTTCGAATGGCCGAGCAGTATTATGTGAAAAAGAAATATGCTCTTGCCCAGCAGGTCTATGAGGATGTCATGCCTTATTTCAAGACCGGCAAAGAGTTCGAGGATATCTATTATAAGTACGCTTACTGTGCTTATTATCAGAAGGATTATACAAACGCAGAGAACCTTTTTAAAACCTTCCTGGAGATTTTTCCCAACAGCACCCGGTCAGAGGAAATTGATTATATGCGGGCTTACTGCTTTTTCAAGCAGTCTCCCAAGGCAGAACTTGACCAGAGCAATACTATAAAGGCGATGGGCATGATGCAGATTTTTGTCAATACCCATCCCGGTTCCGAGCGGAATAAGGAGGCGGCCGAAATCATAGAAATATGCCGTGGGAAGCTCGAAAGGAAGGAATACCTGAGCGCCCAGCTTTATTACGATATTTCGCAATACAGGGCGGCTGCTGTTGCGTTTGCGACCCTGCTGAATACCTACCCGGAATCCACGAAGGCCGATGAATACAAGTTCATGATAATTAAATCGTATTTTCGGTTTGCAGAGATGAGCATTGAGGACAGGAAAGTGGAACGTTTCGAACAGGTTATCGCGGAATGCAATGATTTTATTGATCGTTTCCCGAACAGCAAATTGTCCAAAGACGTTCAGGAATATTTAAATTCTTCTCAAACTAATATTAAAAAAATATAACAAATGAGCAGACTAAGGCGTCAACTTAGCTCCGGCACTACCAATAACGTGGAGACCCGCAATCTTGATGATATCAAGAAAAAAACGGGTAACCTTTATGAGTCGATTGCCATCATAGCTAAAAGGGCAAACCAGATTAATATAACAATCAAGGAAGAGCTCCATAACAAGCTTGACGAATTTGCCAGCCATACGGACAGCCTGGAAGAAATTCATGAGAATAAGGAGCAGATTGAAATTTCCCGCGCCTATGAGCGCATGCCAAATCCCGCACTGCTGGCCTGTCAGGAGTTTATGGAGGACAAGGTATATTTCCGGAAGAGTGAAGATGAGCTGTTCAGTTAATTAAAAACTGTTTAACACACTGATAAGAGTTGGCGACCCGGCAATTGGCGGGTCGCTTTTTCTTTTTATCAGTAAATCTTACTTTTGAAACCAACTATGCTAAAAGGGAAGAAAATACTCCTCGGGATTACCGGCAGCATTGCTGCCTATAAGTCAATCTACCTGGTCCGCCTGCTGGTAAAGGCGGGGGCAGAGGTAAAAGTGATTATGACACCGTCTTCGGGGGATTTCGTATCCAGGCTTACCCTTTCGACACTTTCCAGGAATCCCGTCCTGACTGATTTGTTTGACGAGGCCTCATGGGCTAATCATGTTATGATCGGGCGCTGGGCGGACATTATGATTATTGCCCCCTTAAGCTGTAATACATTGGGTAAAATGGCAGGCGGGCTCTGTGATAACCTGCTGCTGGCCGTTTACCTCTCAGCCACCTGTCCCGTAGTGGCAGCCCCTGCCATGGATGAAGACATGTGGCACCATCCCTCCGTGAAGGAAAACCTTAAGAGGATAGAGGGACATGGCGTGAAGATAATTCCCGTCGAAAAAGGGGAACTGGCCAGCGGACTTTATGGTGATGGCCGGATGGCGGAACCTGAAACTATCGCCGGTTTTATTACCGACAATTTTTTTTTTCCAAAAGCCCTGACGGGTAAAAAAGCTTTTGTATCAGCGGGTCCTACATACGAACCCATTGATCCCGTTCGTTTTATTGGTAACCATTCTTCCGGTAAAATGGGACTGGCAATTGCCAGGGAACTGGCTAAAAGGGGAGCCGACGTGGAGTTGATCCTTGGCCCCGTGGAACTGGAAACCCCGTTGAATGGTCTTAAGGTGACGAAGGTCAACACAGCGGAGGAAATGTACCAGGCATGCAAAAAGGCTTTCCAGGACGCTGATTTGGGAATAATGACGGCCGCCATTGCTGATTATTCGCCGGTTAACCGTTCGGAAAGAAAAATAAAAAAGGAAGAGGGTTTGCTTGTGCTCGAACTGAAAAAGACAAAGGATGTGCTCAAAGAACTGGGCGCCACCAAGCGGGCCGACCAGGTCCTTGTCGGTTTTGCGCTGGAAACGAACAATGAGAAAGAATACGCCTTGTCCAAGCTAAACAATAAAAAAGCCGACCTGATTGTTTTGAACTCGCTGAATGACGATGGTGCCGCATTCGGGCATGACACCAATAAAGTGACTATTTTTTCAAAGACAGGTGAAGAGATTGGTTTTGAGAAAAAACCCAAGAAAGACGTGGCAAAAGATATCGTTGATACCATTATCCGTTTACACTATGCGTAAGATGCAAATGTTATGCGTTGTCCTTTATCTATTTTCCTTTCCTGTAAGGGGTCAGGAAATTCAGGCACGTGTTTCGGTGAATGCAAACCAGATTAGTTCCCAGGTAGACAAGCGGATCTTCCAGACCCTGCAGGGAGCCCTTGCGAATTTTATCAATAACCGGAAATGGACCAATGATAATTTCCAGCCAGGCGAAAAAATACAGTGTAATTTCTTAATTACGCTGACAAAAGAATTAGGTGACAATGTCTACCAGGGTGTCCTGACCGTCCAGGCGGCGCGACCGGTCTATAATTCTACCTACCAGTCTCCCATCATTAACTTCCAGGACGACAACATCGCTTTCCGCTATGTCGAATTTCAGCCGGTGGAATTTAATGAGAACAGGGTGCAGGGCAATGATCCCGTTGCGTCCAATCTCACTGCATTACTGGCTTATTACATTTACACCATACTCGGATTTGATTATGATTCCTTTTCACTCCGCGGGGGAGACCCTTATTTTGAAAGGGCCTGGAATATAGTAACCAATGCCCCGGAAGGAAGGGATATCACCGGCTGGAAACCTTTTGACGGGATTAGGAACCGGTACTACCTGGCTGAAAACCTTAATAGCAGCCGGTTTGCGCTTGTCCACGACGCCGTCTATTCTTATTACAGGAGCGGGCTTGATATTTTTTATGAAAATGAGGATGAAGCCAGGACGGGCGTAATGAATTCACTAAACTTTCTCAATACCGTCAATGTTGAAAATCCTAATTCCATGCTGCTGCAATTTTTTTTCCAGGGTAAGAGCAATGAACTGGTAAAAGTATTCAGCAAAGCGGACCCCGCAACGAAAAATCGTGTCAAAGACATGCTCATGAAACTGGATGTAACGAATTCTTCAACTTACAGGGGATTATGATGAGATTTAGCCTTGTGTTTATTTTATTGACTGTCCTTGTTTGCTGCACGCGCAACCGGCTGCCTGAAGATGTATTGCCACAGGCACGGATGCAGGCCGTCTTATGGGACATGATGCGCGCCGATGAATTTCTCATGAACTATGCATCAAAGGATTCAGGATTCAACAGGTTACAGCGCAGTATTGAACTCTACCAGCAGGTATATGCTATTCATAAAACCAACGGCGAGCAGTTTGAAAAAAGCCTGAATTACTATAAAAGAAACCAGGAATTGTTTAAGGTCATCCTGGATTCGCTGGACAAAAAGAAAATGGCGATCATGCAGCACCAGTATCAGAACAGGCCCCTGGATTCCGCAAAAAAAAGAATCCGTCTTAACGCTCCGAAATAACTGCTGCCCGCAAAAATTTCCAACCGCCTCTGCTTGCGGCTTTATTTGTGCTCCGACATCTGTCCGGTAATTATTAATTTTAAATCAAATTGCGGATTCATGAACAAAGTAGTATCGAACGCTGATGAAGCGGTAAACGATATCCAAGACCATGCTGTCGTTATGCTTGGCGGCTTCGGCCTTTGCGGAATACCTGAAAATTGCATCGCAGCATTATCGAGGAAAGGAGTCAGGGAACTGACATGCATTTCAAACAATGCCGGCGTGGATGATTTTGGGCTGGGACTCCTGTTAAAGTCCAGGCAAATCAAAAAAATGATCAGCTCTTACGTGGGAGAAAATGCTGAGTTTGAAAGGCAGCTGCTCAGCGGTGAATTGGAAGTGGACCTGGTGCCGCAGGGCACCCTCGCAACGCGTATTCAAATGGCAGGTATGGGCATCCCTGCCTTTTTTACCCCCGCCGGGTATGGGACCGAAATCGCCGAGGGAAAAGAGACCCGGGAGTTCAACCGGAAAATGTATCTCATGGAACTGGCGCTGCATGCCGATTTTGCAATCGTGAAGGCCTGGAAGGGGGACCGGCTCGGAAACCTTGTCTTCCGGAAGACCACGCGAAATTTTTCAACGTCAATGGCCAGGGCGGGCAATATTACCATCGCAGAGGTGGAACAGCTGGTTGAGCCGGGCGAATTAGACCCTGACAGCATTCACGTGGCAGGGATTTACGTCCACCGGATATTCCAGGGCGCGGCCTATGAAAAAAGAATTGAAAGAAAAACAGTGCAACTCGGCAACCAGGCCTGAAAAACCGGGAAAGCCATCTTCACTTACAATTGATCATATGGCATTAGACAAATTCGGCATTGCAAAACGGATAGCCCAGGAACTCAGGGATGGCATGTATGTCAACCTCGGCATTGGCATTCCCACGCTGGTCGCCAACTATATTCCGCCCGGCATTTCCATCATGCTGCAAAGTGAGAATGGCATGCTTGGAATGGGTCCTTATCCGACCGAGGCAGATATCGACCCGGACCTTATAAATGCGGGCAAGGAAACTGTTACGATAATTCCCGGAGGAGCGTTCTTTGACAGCTCGGAGAGCTTTGGCATGATTAGGGCGGGCAAAGTGGATCTCACGGTACTTGGCGCCATGGAAGTGAGTGAACACGGGGATATTGCCAACTGGAAAATACCGGGAAAAATGGTAAAGGGAATGGGAGGGGCCATGGACCTGGTGGCCAGCGCCAAGAATATCATCGTTGCCATGATGCATACCAACCCGAAAGGAGAGTCTAAACTGCTGCCGGAATGCAGTTTGCCGCTCACCGGTGTGCGCTGCGTAAAGAAAATAGTGACCGAGCTTGCCGTGCTGGCCGTTACAGGCAACGGGTTTCAATTGCTCGAAAGAGCCCCGGGCGTAAGCGTGGAGGAGATTGTTTCCAAAACAGCAGGGAAACTCGAGGTAGCAGGCAATATCCCGGAAATGAGGCTCCAGGTGTGAAAGCATGCAGGGCGCAGGTTTAACCCACGCTTTCCTGGTCAGTCAATCAGGTTATTTTTGACTGCAAAGAAGACGAGCCCGGCAGTGTTTTTGCTCCCGAAGCGCTCCATCAGCCTGTCTTTTATGGCTTCTACGGTTCTTGGACTGATTTCCATTTTTTGCGCGATTTCCGCAGCGGTAAATTCCATGCAGATAAACCGTAATACGTCCCGTTCTTTATCGCTTAATGTTATTTCGCTGTTGAGGGAAGGAATCACTTTCTGGCGGGCGTGGGAACGTTTCAGTAAGACCCTGTTGACAAAATTATTGAGATAATAGCCCTTTTCATAAACTTCCATGATGGCCCTGCGTATTTCCTGCGGTTCCGCATTCTTAAGCAGGTACCCATTTGCTCCGTTTTCCATGAGGTGGTAAACAAAGCGCTCATCCTCGTACATACTAAGTACGATTACATATATATTAGGAAACTGTTTGCTGACGGCTTTGGTGGTTTCTATTCCATCTTTTTGTGGCATGCGCAGATCCATGAGCACAACATCGGGCATCGAATCAGGTAATCCTTTCAGCAATTCTTCACCATTTTCCGCTTCCTGTACAAACTTGATATTTGTAAAAGGCCTAAGGGAAAGAATAACGCCCTTCCGGAAAATTTTATGATCGTCGGCTATCGCAACCTTTATAATTCCCATAGTTATCAGATATCAGATAAAGTTAGCAATTAATCAGGATTCATAGGGATCCTCTCTGGGTAACTCTAATGTCACTTTATAATATGTTTGCGAAATGTCTTTTTCAAAACTGATATTCCCCTGCAATACATTCATGCGGCTGGTTATGTTTTTCAAACCAAGTCCCGCCGCACTTTTTGTAAGCTTATCGAAGTCTGCCTGTTCAAGGCCACGGCCGTCATGATGGATGCGAAGATAAAATTTGTCACCATGCACGTTCTGCGTGAGGTGAATAAAACTCGAGCTACTGTGCTTCAGGATGTTATTGACCAATTCCTGGATAATACGGAATATGATCAGTTCCTTTTCCGGCTTCAGCCTGTTTTTATACTCATGAAACCGGCTGCTTGCGTTCAGGGAGCCCGAATTACTTATTTTCTGGAACAGGTCATTGACCGCAGATTCGAGACCGAAGTTTTTTAAAGTCGGAGGCATCAGGCTGTGGCTGATATTGCGGATGAGCTGTATCGTATCATCGATTATCTGCCGCGTCTGGTAAATGGCCTGCATCTGTGTCACCTTGTCCTGGTTCACAAGATTCTCATTAAGGTAAAGCCGTGCAGTGGCAAGCAGCGGGCCGGCGTCATCGTGTAGGTCAGCGGCAAGGCGCTGGCGCTCTTCTTCCTGCAGTTTGATGGAGGCTTTCAGCAGGAGTTTTTGCTGTTCCTGTTCCATTTCCTGCAGGCGCATCTGGTACCGGATTACGCGGCGCTGGTGAAAGATGATGAAGAGAATAAGGCTTATGGTAAGCACTAACATTCCAAGGGTACCCAGAAAAAGCACCAGGGACACATTGGAAAAATTAGAGGCTTGCAAAATGTACATAATGGGGTAGTAAGTGGTTAGTGGGGTGGCTAATTAAAATCTAAATATGGTATGTTTTGGTTAGGGAATTTTTCTTTGAAATTTTTTCCGAATACAAACAGGGATACTCCGAACAGGATATTCTTGGCGATCTCCAGAATATAGGTAAGGTACCAATAATCATCGATCTGCTGGTCGGTGATATGGTTCCCCAGGATATAGAAAAAGAAGGAGCCCCCCAGGTACAGCATGATGCCAATGGAAATCCAGAAGCATGGATGATGGTATATATGCTGGTCGTCAATATTTTGAAACCGCTCATAGAAAAAGAAAAAGATATACAGGTACACGATGATCGTTTCTATGCCAACCGGCACGCTGTCCACCGTCCTGAAATCATCGGTCACGAAATAAATGATCTGGAAGGTGATGAACAGGACCAGGAGGATGACGGAGCTTATGCGAAAGACCTTGTTCCGGATATTCATCCAGTAAATAACGGTGAAAAAGAAAAACTCTATGAAGGTGTAAAATATGTAGAAGAATTTCTCAATATGATCCCAGAAATCAAACTTGCTTTCCGACCGCTGGAAGAGTATCTGGAACATCAGCAGGCAAAAGAATACTATACTATATAGTAAAATAACGATGACTTCCTTCCTGCTCTTAAATTCTTTCTTCAGGAACAGGAAAACAACTATAGGGAGTAAGTACGAATAAGTTAATATGGAAAAAAAAAGTTTTTCTATGTATTTGGATTCTTTCCAGCACAGTGGGATCCGAAGCTTGGAATTCACGTGACTTGAAGTCGCGGC